>Ga0335069_10000703_pt1 | contig 54602 bp, 47 predicted proteins | sample Lox_Sample_11_FD_206714 | JGI IMG/M metagenome (GOLD analysis project Ga0335069, IMG submission 206714) | Soil microbial communities from Loxahatchee National Wildlife Refuge, Florida, United States - Lox_Sample_1.1 | ecosystem: Environmental > Terrestrial > Soil > Wetlands | place: USA... | reverse complement strand
GAAGGCAATGGCGGTCATGATGCTTTTGGCGGGCAGCTTATGCGCGGCGCCGCGAGTGGTGCTCGGAGTTGGATTTGGCGTTCCCGCGCCTGTGGCGGTTGTGCGTCCGGTTTGCCCGGGCCCGGGATATGTCTGGGTCAACGGTTATTATGCGCCGAGCGGCGTTTGGGTCGCCGGCTATTGGAGAGCGCCGGCGGTGGTGCGGGTCGCGCCGCGGTTCGTTGCGCCGTACGAACATGCGCGCATCGTTGATCACCACTTCGATCATTTTCGCCGGTAAGTGAGATTTTGAGCGGCTCGCGTAGTGTCACCGCTGCGCGGGCCGACTCAGTATTAGGAGGACGATCTTATCGCGAGGGAATGCGCCGAATGACTCCCCCACCCATCTCGTCGGGGGTGGAGCGTGTGTAGGAATCCCGAGTTGGCGGCACGTCCCGAGTGACACGCGGCGTCGCCTTCGCTGGCGGCACTTCTACCAGGTAGTCATAAATTCCGCGGCGTCTTTCGACGGGATCCGGCGGAGCGATGACATGTTTTTCAAGAATTTTGCATCCTTCGATAATCTCGCCCGGCTCGTGATTGAATCGCGAGCGAATTGTCTTGGTGATCATTCTCGCCTTTCACTTCAGTTTAGCAGGTAGACCAAAGTGCGAACGCATCGTTTTCTCTCTTCCTGGTACTCGCGTGGGATATTAAGATCGATCGGCGTTCGATCGGCATCCATATCCTCACGCAATGACGTGGCACGAATATCATGAATGCACCAAGCACAGTGTCGAATCACTGAGGCGAGCGCGCCGCGTTCTTGATTGGGCCAACATGCCCGATCCGTTCCGCCACTACGAGGGCACGCCCGTGCTAGATCTGCCCGCCGAACCGCTGACGCCGGAAATCGCGTCACTCGATGTGCTTCACGGTAAGATCGGCGCGACTGTCGCTGCCGATGGCCCCACATTTCTGTCGCAGCTCTTGTTCTATTCCGCGGCAATCAGCGCTTCCAAGCGCGTGCCTTCCACCGGGTACAGGTACGCGCTGCGCGTCAATCCCTCCTCTGGAAATTTGCACCCGACGGAATTCCACTTCGCCACACGTGGTCTCAAAGGTTGGCCGGATGGCCTGTACCATTACCGGCCGTCCTCGCACATGGCCGAGCAACGCGCTCGCGGCGATTTTATGGCGAGTCTGACGGGCGATGATGCTCCCCTCGTGTTCGTTCTAACCAGCATCGCCTGGCGCGAGGCGTGGAAATATGGCGAGCGGGCTTATCGTTACTGCCTGCACGATATGGGACACGCGTGGCAGGCGCTCGTGCTCGCCGCCCGCGCCATCGGATGCGAAAGCTTCGCTTCCGCCCATTTCCCGGATGACGAAATCACGCGGTTGTGCCGGCTGAATGAAGACGAATGGCCCATGCTGATGGTCGCGCTCCGCGGCTCATCGATCCCAAGCGGTGATGCGCATCCGCCAGACGTCAGTTGGTCGGAAGGATACGCCAACCGCCTCTCGAATGAATCGATAGACTACGCGATGATAGACAGCATGCATGCTGCGACCAAGCTCTGCACCGATTGCGGGGCCATTCGCGAGGCCGAGCCGGCGGCCGCCGGTCGCGGTGAGATTGTGCTTCCCCGCCCGGCATCGGCCACGCGAGGTTTCGGCGACGTCGCGCGTACGCGACGCTCGGCTCTTGGTTTTCAAGGCGGCCGTTTGTCGATGTCTCTCGCGCATCTCTCGGCGATTCTCGACGCCGCCGCGCAGCCGTTCTCCGCCGACTTCTCCCGCGCGCGCTTCGTTCAGCTCCATCTCTATGTCCATCGCGTCGACGGCTTGGAGCCCGGTGTCTATCGCCACTGGCCGGAGAGCGGCGAACTGGAGAAGATGCAGTCCGGCGACCAGCGCGTCGCCGCAGCGGGTTTAAGCCTGGGACAGGATTTGGCCGGCGATTGCTGTGTGGCGTTCTCTATGATCGCCGATATCGATCGCGCCGTCCGCTCTCATGGCGATCGCGGCTATCGCTATGTGCATTTCGAAGCCGGCGCCCTTGGTCAGCGCTTGTATCTTGCTGCCGAAGCGCTCGGGCTGCGGGCCACCGGCATCGGCGCATTCTTCGATGACGCCGTGCACCGTTATCTCAACCTGGCGCCCGATCAGGGGCAGGTGATCTACCACTTCGCCATCGGTCATCCGGTTCCCGATCCTCGTCTGGACGCGTGAATGGTCGGCATTCTCGTGCACGGTGATAATCATTTCATCGTGCGTGGTCCTTTGCCCGATCGCACCACCGCCCTGGCACTCGCTCAGCATTGGTCGGTTATTCAAATCGGACGTACGACCTCTCCGCACCTCGCGAGGTGGCGTATCAGCACACGGGAGTTCCGCGAGCATCTGGAATGGGCGGTAGTTGTGGCAGCAGACAGCGAGCCATCTTTCGCGGTGACGCAGTTGCTCGATGAGCTGGCAGCGCGGGGAATTACGATTCACAAGTCCGGCACCGGCACCTGGTGAGCGCCCGAGCAGGGCTCTTGATCAGAAATCGGGCCAAGCCTGAATCTTGAAGTATTTGATGGTGCGCCCGGAGAGATTCGAACTCCCGACCTTCTGGTTCGTAGCCAGACGCTCTATCCAACTGAGCTACGGGCGCGTAGCGTTGGGTGCTGTACCAGCTAGCTTAACATAGGGAACGATCGGATGATGCCCGCGCAGCGACTCTACATGGCGCAGAAATAGCAAGGGCGGCTCACCCGTTTCCGTCAGGACTCGAAGGCCACCGTTCCGGAGATCAGCCGCTTAGAAGCGTTATTGGCACGGAGGCTATTTCGCCCGCGCACGCCTGTCTGATCGGTTCGCCAGCCTTCTCACTGCCTGCCTTCGGGAAACCAGGTGCAGCCGCCCTCGTTCTGGCCAGGTTCTATTCTGTCACCTCCCGCCGCACCAGCGGCCAAAAGCTCAGGAAGCGCCTCCTATTTTGCTTCCCGACGATGATTTTCCTCCCGCCCATCCTCGATGTCAATAGCCCGCGTGGCGTCGCGGTTTACCCCTTACAAAGCTTGGTGGCGACAAAGTGTCACCGTCACTTTGCTAACTGGGTAGCGCTATCCAAAATCGCTTTTCGGTAGTCGCGAAATAAGTTACCAGCAACCGCGAATTCGTGGATTGTGGAGCGCAACTTGCCATTCCATAGCCCATGAAACTTCTACAACCTCTGCTGCGGTGGTCCAGCAGTTCGCGGAGCGAAAGCAGCGTGGCTGCGCCCGCCGTACAAGTACCGAAAAAGGAATCGCGTTTCCATGGCCGCTGCAAGATTGTGTGTCCGGTTACGCTCTCGTGGACCGATGCCGATGGCCGTACCCGCAAGACCAACCTTCGCGGCATCGATATGAGCGGCGCGGGCGTGTGTGTGGAATCATCCAAACCGATTGCTCCCGGCTCTCGCGTCTACGTGCAGGTGAAGCAACTGAAGCTGATGGGAGTCGGTGTCGTTCGACACTGCGTAGCGCGTGGCGCGAAGTACCGGATCGGGCTGGAGTTTCCCAACCCGCTCACCGCGACGTTTTGAGTCGAGCCTGATAAGTCGCTGAGTTGTGCCATTTTGTCGCTTGCGGGATCCGTGTGTGCGGATGCGGTCTATCCGATTGGATAGCCCGTCAAACAAAACGGATAGATTGACAAAGTTTTCGAGAGAGGGAATGATTGCCGTACACGGTACCGGCTGATGATTTGGAAGCAGATGAGGCGAGGAGCGCCGCAGCTCCCGTTTCTGTTTGACGTGGTACTGCGATTGCTAAATGGGTAGTACCGAATGCAGTATCGGGTCAGAACGGAAGTTAACCAGGTTCCGTCACCGAGCGCTAAAGGGGGCAACATTCGGTTTAGCGCTGGGTTCGACGATTTGACGAGGAGCAACAGGAGGCAAAGACGATGCTAGGTTCACTGCTGAATACGTTTTTCGGATGCGGTCACGAACACACGACCTTCCCGATTACTCCGGGCCGTAAAACTGCAACCGCCAGCCCGCACCGGCATGGCACGTACGTAGTCTGTCTGGATTGTGGCCAGGAATTCCGCTACAACTGGGATGAAATGCGCATCGGCGAGCCGGTCAGCCGCCGCTCTTACGCACAGGCCACCGAATCCTTCTCGCCGGTCAATCAGTAAACACCCGCACATAAAAAATGGCCGGAGATCCCTCGATGGATCCCCGGCTCGCATTTGCCGCCATTAACCCTAGCTCTTCTTCGCCGGATTCTCAACGCGCAGGTTGTTGACTACCTGCCCGAAGCTCAAGCCTACTTGGGAAGCGCGAAGACCCGCAATGGTCTTTTCCATGTCGTTGTTCACCACGCCCTCGAGCGTCACGTGCCCGTTATCCACGATCACGTGGATCGGCGGAATCGCCTGGATGGCGTAACGCGAGAGCGACGGGTCACGGTAAATCGATCGCGCAACTTGCAGGCGCAACCGGTCGTCAAACAACGAAGTCGGCAAAACCTCGATCTCATTGGTCACGCTGTGCACACCGGCCACACGTTGCGCCAGGCGTCCCATGTCGCCCTTCTTGAACGGCTGGCTCACCTGTCCCACCAGGTCGACCTCGCCGTCGTGCACCTTCACGTTCACATTGTCAAAAATCGTGTACCGCGGATACATCCGGATCTCGTGCACGATCTTCTGCGCGATCTGTGCGTCGTTATCACCGGTCGCCGGGGTGGGATCAGTCGCAGCCACCGCGCTCCCCGCCGCCACCAGCATCGCGGCTAACATCAGTCTCAAGTTCGTTCTCATGAACTCCATCCTCCTAGTTGGTATTACGGTTTCTTAAGGACGGACGTTGCTCGCGAAGGCCCTGAGTTTTGTAAGACTTCGTAAAGCGCTGTGGGAGTGCTCAGAACGAGAACAGCAGGCTCGTGTACCCGGTCTGCGCCCGGTAGGCCTGGTCTGTCGTGAAATCCTGGCCTGTGAAGAAATCTTCGTGGTAGCCATAGTATTGGTAACCCACGTTCCAGCGAACGCGGTTGTTGATCTTCACCGAGAACCGCCCCACGGGTGACAGGAATTTCATGGGAAACGTCTGCGCCTGCTGGAAGGCCGGGATGTTGGTGCCGAATCCCGTTCCATCGGGATTGCTCCGCCCATCTCCGGTGTCCTGCACGTGGCTGTAGCCGAGATAAAGGTCCGCCCGTTTCCCCAATGCGAAGCGCGCGCCCAGATTCCCTGTTTGCAGGTTGCTGATGTAGAGCGAGTACCCGGGCACCGGGCTGTCGCCGCCTTCGAAAAACGCCAAGCCGCCCAGACTGTCGATGTGCAACTTCGAATAGTCGGTGGTGAACGAAAGCCACCGCAGCGGCGACCACGCAAAATTTGCCGCGTAGGTCCGGGTATGCGAGCTGTAAGCAGTGAATGAAGCTGAGTTGTTGTTGTAGTTCGAATTCGCGTAGGCCGAAACCAGCAGGCTTTTCTTCTTGTATTGCACTCGCGCTCCCAGCGCCTGATAATCCTTATCGCTCTTCGGCGTGAACGGCTGATTCGCATGGCCGATCTCGCCGCTTAGCACGATTGTCAACGGCTCAATAGGCCGGATGCGCGCGCCAAACACCCCCGCGTTCAGAATGCTGGTCTGGTCAAACGTCGGCAGGCTCGGATCGAGAATGTTGCGCATGAACCGGTCCGAATAGTGATAGCCTCCGTAGAGTTCCAGCCACTTCCGCACCCGGTAATTCAGATCCGCCTGGTTCGAAACGGTGCGAATCCCCAGAAACAGGAAATTCTGCTCGACGAATTGCCCCGTGCCGGCGTTGAGCTGTAGGAATTCCGAATTGCCGTCGGTTCGCACGCTATAGACGGCGGTGCTGTTGGTGAAGGTGAGCTTCGGCGTGAGATACAGGCTGAATGTCAGGTTGCCGGTCCCTTCCGGCCGATGACCTGTCCCCATAGTCACTGCTTGCAGCAGCGCCGGCGGGATCCCCCCGAACAATCCGGTTTGCTCGGAAACATAGGCGCGCCGCGCGTCGCTATAAGTAAAGCGCCCGTTCACGCTGAACCATTTTCGGTCCGTGAACAAACCCACGCGCCAATATGGGCTTGTTCCATGATACGGGTTCACCTGCTGAGCCGGCACGGCGTTGCCGTTCGGGTCCGTCCCTGGCGGCACGAAGAAATCTTCCTTGAAATCCTCCCACCCATGCATCCAGTTCACCCGAAAACCGAGCACCTGGAACTCGCTGCCCACCCGGTATTCGTTACGCGCGTCGCGCAACGATGTGAACCCGACCGTCTCGTCCTCGCTCGTAACTGGAGCTCCCAGAAATCCGCCTACCGCCGTCAGTTCCGGCCCTGCCTGCACGCTGCGTGAATATCCCAGGAAAAATTTGTACTTCGAGTCCGGAAACAGCATCACTTCGTCATCCTGCGCGGTGAAACGCGTGTCGCGAAAGTTGCCGCTTTCCTGTCCGGCGCTCACCAGTCCCGGATTGTAGTAATCGTTCAGCCGCCAATGCAGATCGAACCGGTACAGCCGGTTCTTCGACACCCGCAGCACCGCCGATTCGTACGGATCATTTCCCAGCCCCTGGGTGGTCAGCACAATCTCGTCGAAATACTTGCCGTGGCCGTCCCGCGAATTGATGCTGAAAAAATTCCCCAGCAACCGGATACCGTTCCCGTAATTCACCTGGCTTTTGTACGAATCGAGATTCCCGCCGATCGAGGCGAACCGATCACCCAGTTCGATCGAATTCACGACGTTGTACTCAGCGACGTTGTCGCCTCGCGGCGGGCCGACAGGTTCCTGCGTCGTGGGCGCCACGGTTTGTTGCGCGTTCAGGAGCATTGCCGTTAGCAGTAGGAGCGAGGCATGCCTCGCCCGGCGCACGACGTTTTCGATCTGACTCGCACGGATCGCTGTTCTCATCGGGCGCCTCATCGCAAAAAGAACGCATTCACGTTCGAGCCATGAATGTGGCTGTGGCAGTTGGTGCAGTTCTGGAAAATCGGCGAGCTCAGATTATGGAATGAAAACGGCACCGGGTCTCCCTGCCCCGTCCGGCCGAAGCCTGGTGCGCCGTTGTGACATTCCAGGCACATGGTGAACACCACCGGCCGCCGCAATAGCCGTGAGTTCGGCGAGCCATGCGGAAAATGGCACATCTCGCAGCCTTCCACTCGCACCGGCGGATGCTCGAACACGAACGGCCCGCGTTTTTCTTCGTGACACTTCAGGCAAGGCTCTTCCGCCGCAATCACCTGGGTCATCATGCGCGGCCGCTCGCCATTTCTCCACGTCGGTTGAAAAGCTCCGTGCGGATTGTGACAGTCCGTGCACTCGATCGCCCCTTCGTTCACGCGATGCTTGAACGGCATGGAAAACTGCGAGCGCACGTCGGCGTGACATCCGTAGCACATCTCCGCCTGTTTATCCGCCAGCAGAAATCTCGGCGCCGGGGACTTATGAATCGAGTGGCAATTCGTGCACACCACGCCCGCCTCAGTGTGCGAAGAGTGCCGGATGTTCGCCCGCGCCAGCGTCTCCCCATGGCAGCGCAGGCACGCATCCAATGTCTTCGTGGGGCTCAATTGCGAAAAAGCGATAATCGTCGCCTTGCCGCCGTGCGCCGCCACGTGCGCCGCGCCCGGTCCGTGGCAGCTTTCGCAGCCCGTGTTTTCCGGCGCTTCCTTGCCCGAAGCCACGCTCTTGAAGTGTGGGTTCTTGTAGAATTTCGACCACACGTCGGCATGGCAGGTCTTGCACGCCTCCCCGCCCACGAAACCGTTTGTGGCCGCGTCCTTCTGCGCAACAGCCGGCAGCGCGGCGAAAAGCAGTGGGAATAAAAAAGCCGCCGCGCGAGTCTTCATTGTGTCCGCCGCGGCCGTGCGTCCGAAGTGTGCCGATGTGTCAGCGCAAACGCCATCCCTTCGATTATGCGAGGTGGCCGCGCGTCTCTGATGTAAAAACAGCCGGGCAACAAGTGTAAATCATGCAATTCCTCACTTGTTTCCGGCCGTTGTAAGTTCTTCTTTGGTTTTCTCTGTGCCTCTGCGTCTCTGCGGTGAACTTGCTTCTACCGCACCTTCGGCATCTCGACCACTATCCCCAACCCGTCAAGCAACGTCCATACCGCGCGCTCGTACTGGATCAGCGTCTTCTGGTAGCCTACATACGCTTGCAGCAGCGAGCTTTCCACCGTCGCCAATCGCGATTGCGCATCCAGCACCTCGAAGGCCGTCACACCGCCGAGTTCGTATTTCTGCTGCTCCGCCTCCACGTTCTTTTGTGCTAGGTCGCGCGCCGTCTTCGCCGCCGCAATCTGCGCCGCGCTGCTTTGGATCTGGCTCGTCGCCAGTTTCACTTGCTGAATCACCTGCTGCTCGAGCTGCCGCTCGGTGTAGCGGTCGCGCGCGCGGCTCACCAGCGCGTCCGCCAGCCCTTGTTCGGCGGAGCTGTTGCGTACCGGCAATGTCACATTCACCGCAAAACCGTAGGTCGGAGACTGGAACGCGAACGTCTGGCGCAACGCTTCACCCAAACCACTCGAGGCGAGCGTGGGCCCCGTGCCTAACGGCCCCGTCACGGGAATCTGGTCGCCCGCCAGGCCGTTGCCGCCGCCGAAAGCCTGCAAGTCGACACGCGGCACCATCGAGTCGCGCGCCACTCGCGCGTTCAAATCGTTCACTCCCTGATGCCGCCGCACCGCGCTTAGCTCCGGCCGTTTTTGCAACGCGCCGCTGATGGCTTCTTCGGTCGGTGGAACAGGAGCCACTTCCGCCACCGGATTATCCTCCAAAACAATCTCGATATTGCGCGTATCCGGATTGAGATCGGCCCCGATCAGCCGCCGCAGGCCGTCCAGTGCGTCGCGGTACGCGTATTGCGCCTGGATCACCGCGACCTTCCTCTGCGCCAACTGCGATTCCGATTGAAAGATGTCCAGGCTGGGCAGCGCGCCCAGGTCGAGCGACAGCTTGTCGCGTTCATATTGCTTCTGCGCCAGGTCATACGCCTGCTGCTGCACTTTGATGTTGTCTCGCGCCTGTACGGCGTCCCAGTATTGGCTCGCGGCTGCGGCCACCATGTCCGCAATGCGTCCTTCGGTTTGATCCGAAGTAATCAGTAACTGCGTCCGCGCAATCAACAGCGGCGTCTTGAACTGTAGATTGGTCCGCCCCTGCCACAGCGGCTGCGTCACCAGAAAGAACGTCGAGGTGGAGAGATATGGGTTGAGAAAATTGAACTCGCTGTTGGTGGACGAGCGGGATGCATTGAACCCAACATTGACCGTCTGCCCCGTCTCCAGCACCTGTTGGTAGTTCATCTGTGTCGTCTGGCTCAAGAAGTCGAGCTGCGGCGCGCCGCTGATCTGGCTCGACTGTTGCGTGATCGATCGGTTGTTGTTGAAGCTCGCCGTCACGCTCGGGTCGAACGGCGCCTTCGCCCCCAGAATCTGATCCGCCGCACTGAGCACGTCCAGCCGCGCCATGTTGATTTCGGTGTTGTTCTTCAGCAGCAGCGTCAGAAAATCCTTCACGTTCAGGTGCAGCTTCCCGTCGTGAACGCGATCCTGTATTCCCTCCACATCGCGCACCACCACATTCGGCCCGCGAAACCGCTCGGTAATGAAATTCGGCAATGTCACGGCCAATCCGAGCCGGCATACCACCAGCAGAACGGCCAGCCGTAGCGCAGGGACACGCGCCTTTTGCGGGTACCTGCGGCCTTTATCCCCGAGCCGCGCCGCAATGCCATCGGAATCCGTTGTATGGACCGAGCATGCTCGGCCCAATCTCTCCGGACGGTCGCCACTCCTACTCATACCGCAACGCCTCAATCGGATCGATCCGCGACGCCTTCACCGCCGGATAGATCCCGAAGATCATCCCCACCGCCACCGACACCCCAAAGGCAATGAAAATTGACGTCGTTGTCACAATCGTCTTCCATTCCGCCGTGCGCGCAATCAGCCACGACAGAAAATAGCCGAATACGATTCCCAAGATTCCTCCGCCCACTGAAATCAACACCGATTCCGCCAGGAATTGCCGCACAATATCGTTGCGCCGCGCGCCGGTCGCGCGCCGGATGCCGATCTCCCTCGTCCGCTCCATCACCGTCGCCAGCACGATGTTCATGATGCCGATGCCGCCCACCAGGAGCGAAATCGCCGCAATCGCCACCATCACGTAAGTGAAAATCGTCTGCGTTCGCTGCTGCTGCGCCAGTAGATCCGCCGGGATCACCACCGTGAAGTCCGGAATGTTGTGATGCGTGGAGTTCAGAATGGCCGTCACTACCTTGGCTGTCTCGATGCTGTCCGCGCCCGGCTTCAGCCGCAAATCCACGCCATCTAAATCGTCTTTCATGAAGTTGTTGTCCCAGAACCGGTACTGATACGTGTTCAATGGCGTGTAGATGGCGTTGTTTCGGTCTTGCCCCTGCCCGCCGGAAGCGGTCGTGATCTGCCGCGCTAGCACTCCGATCACTTCCAGCCAGCTGTCGTTGACTTTGACGTATTTGCCCACCGCCGGTCCGTAGCCCAGCATGTTCACCTTAGCGGTCTCGCCCAGCACGCACACCGCGGCGCTGGCTGCATCCTGCTGATCGTCGAAGAAACTTCCCTCCACCGTCTCCAGGTTATGAATCGCCGCGTACGAGGGCCGCACGCCGACGAGTTCCGGCGGATCGTGCGGCGGTTTCGGCAGCAGGCGCGTCGGCCGCATCGACCGGCTCGCCGAAATCAGATCCATCGCGTCAATGTTGGCCTGGAGGATGCGCACGTCGCGCTCCGTCAACCCCGGAGACGACCGCCGCCGCACCTGCAATTCCTGATAATCCGTGGCCGGCCGCGATTCGACCAGCAGATTGCGCACGCCCAGCTCTTCAATGAAGCGCAGCGATTCCTGCCGCGCCCCGGCCCCAATGGCGAGCATCCCGATGACAGCGCCTACGCCGAAAACGATTCCCAACATCGTGAGCGCTGTGCGAAACTTCTGCGCCAGTAGGTTGGTCGCCGCCTGCGGCAAGTCGGAAAAATAGCGCGAAACGCCGCGGCCGCGTTCCGCAATGGAAACGACCGATCCAGGTTTCATTTCGGAAGCGCCTGCAATGCCCCGCCTGCGCCCGCCTTCTTCTGCGTCTGCTGGTCGGGGTTCGCCAGCGCCACGATTTGCCCTTCGCGAACGCCCGTGATCACCGCCTGGCTCTCACCTCGGCGCACCAGCTTCACATCCGCCGGCGCATAACCGGAACCCGATTTGACGTAGACGAACGTGCGCCCGTCGGCCTCGAACACTGCCTGGCCGGGCACCCAAAGCACGTTGCGCATTACTTCGGCGTTAACCACCACGTTCGCGTTCATCCCGGGCCGCAGCTCGGCCGCTGGATCGTCCAGCGTGATCTTGCACTCGAAATGGCGGTCCCACGGAGGTCCGGAAGTGCCCCCCATGTCTTTGACGTGGCCGTGGAATTTGCGGAAAGGCACGGCCACAACCTGAATGTCCACCGGTTCGCCGGTCGCGATATGACCCCGGTCCAACTCCCCGATGTTGGCCGCGAGCTCCCAGCTCTGAAGATCCGGGATCTCGGCCACGATCATTCCCGGATTCACGCGGTCGCCCACACGGTACGGCGGTAGCGTCATGCCCCGGTAACCCCAGTTGATATTGGTGTTCTGCCGGATAGACATGTATCCGCTGCGATGCGCCTTGACGGTCATCGCGTCAATGTTTTTGCGCGCCGTGGCCGCTTGCACCTCGGCTTTCTTTCGCGCCGCTTCCTGGATCGCAACCCCGGCAGCGCCCGTTGCCTTGTAATTGGCCAGGTCCTTTTCCAGCTGCGCCAGCCGGTCTTGCGCTGATTTGAGTGCCAGATCGTTTTGCTTGGCGACGATCGCCGAAAGCGTTGGGTTTTTCCGGCAATCCAGCTCCGCCTGCCGCACGTCCGCCTTCGCTTTCAACAACAGGTAGTTATTCTCTTCCTGCTGCGCAGCGCCATCTGCCTCGGCTTTGGTCACCTGCTGCTCCGCCTCGGCCAGGTCCGCCTCAGCCTCTTTCAGCTTGTAGGCTTGATCTGTGGTATCGAACTCCAGCACCACCTCGCCTTCTTTCACCACGTCGCCCGCTTTGCGGAGATTGGTGATGTGCATTTCGTTGTCACCCGTCATAGGCGCCGCCAGCTCTTCCGGATGTCCGCCGCGCAGCTCCGCTTTCGCGGCAACCGTCAGGGCGACGTCGCCGCGCTTCACATGCGTGGTGGGCAGCACGGCGGTGCTGGTTACGTTCAGGGATCGAACGAGGCGCATTCCGCCCCATCCCAGCGCCCCCAAGATCAACGCGAGCACGACGAGCATTACAATCAGCCGCATTGGACGACGGCGGCGCCGCAATCGCACCGGCGGCGCCGGTTCCAGCCGTACCGGAGCCGGAGGCGTTTGGATCGCTGGAGTGCTCATGGTTTCTTTTCCTGGCTGAGATCGCTCAATGACACGACGCTGTTCTCTGCAATGCCGTGCACGGCGATCTCATCCGGATTGCGCGCCAGTATCTCCACGTTGACTGCCCGGTAGGTCCCGTCCCTTTGGGCAACATAAGCGATCGGCTTACCGTCGCTGGTAAAGATTGCTTTGCCGGGAATACTGATCGCATTCGGAATCCGCGCCGTAATTACATCCATGCTGCCGTTCATATCGGGCCGCAGCCGCGCGTCCGGTTTTTGGATTTCCCCATAAACATGGAAACTTCGTACCGGCGGCCACTCGCCAAACGTCACCATGGTCAGCGGGGAAACGGAAGCTACTTTCGCCGCCAGTGTTTCTTCCGGGAAGGCATCCACGTGTACACGCCCCTCGGCGCCCGCCGTCACCCGGCCGCGGTCCACTTCGTCCAGCCTGCCTTCCATGCGAATCGTGGACAGATCCGGAATCACCGCTAGCGGCGCCCCCGACCACACGTGATCGCCCACCTTGAACGGCTGCCGGTTGGTCCATCCCTGCGAGTTGTTCATCTGGTAGACCACCACCCCATCGATCGGCGCCTTCATCTCCATTTCCCCCAGGCGCTCCTTTGCCAAGTCGAGTTCCGCTTGTGCCTTGGCCTGTTGCCTGGTCACCGAAGCGATCTTCGCTTCGTCCGAGGCTTTGTGCAGATTTACGGTGGCTTCCTGCACCTTGAGCTTCATCTCCGCCGATTCCAGGTCCACTTTGCTCTCTTCGCCCTGAATCACGCTCACGATCGCCTGCTTCGAGGCTTCCAGGCGCGCGCGTTCCACCTGGTAGCGCGCATTGGCAAGATCGAGCTTGTCCTGTTCGGCAGTGATGCGCGCCTGCGCGACGGCTTGGTCCACCGTGGCCTGCGCCTGCCGCAACGCCGCGGTCTTCTCATCCACCTGCTGCTTCGCGCTCGAGGGATCGAAGCGAACCACCGGTTGCCCCGTCTTGATGGCTCCGCCCGGCGGCGCCAGCCATACGATCTTGAGGTCAGGAACATTCACGGGCGCCACCAGTTGCACGGACCGCTTCACCGTCAGTTCACCGCGGCAGACAACAATGACGGCAAACTCACCCTTGCGCGCCCGCGCCGTGGGCGGATTCACCGCGGCTTGCACCTTCCGCATGCGTGACACGCCGCCGGCAATGGTGCCCACCACAACAACGACGGCAATCCCGACCAGGACGCGTTTCCAACGTTGGCGCGCGGCCATCTAGCTTCTCTTTTCTGTCGCGGAAACAGCCGGCGAGCCTGCCGGCACAAGAACTTCATCCTCGCGGTCGACGCCTGATGTGATCTCGATCCAGGTGTCGTCGAATTCGCCCACCCTCACTGCACGCTCCTCGTTGCGTTCCGAACCGCTCGCGCGCGTAACAAAGGGCTTGCCGCCGCGGTAATGCACCGCAGCCCTCGGCACCAGCAGCACCGGCTGCTTGCCAATCACTTCGAGGTCCACTGCCGCCGCAAGATCCGGCAGCAGGTGCGCATCATGGTCATCCAGCCGGAAGCGTGCCGGAAAAGTCCGGACGGTTGCACCCAGCAGTGGTGTAGCCGCCGGGCTCGCGGAATCGAAATGCGCCTTGAACATCAACGCCGGGTAAGCATCCAGCCGCACCGTCGCCAGCGAACCTTCAGTCAGTGCAGCGCCATCCGGCTCCGCGACGTCCACATCCACTTCCATGGCCGACGGATCAAAAATCCGCAGCAGCGGCTCGCCCGGCCAGAGTTGGTCTCCTTCTTGCGCGGGTCCGAAAGTGTCGTTGTGCCAGGAGTTTTCACGCGACACCATGCCGGGAAGCGGTGCCTTGATCTCGAGTTTTTCGGAACTCGCCTCGGCGCGCTCCCAGGCCAGCTTCTGCCGGTCCCGCTGTAGTTCAAGGATTTTCGTATCAGCGGCTTCCGAGACATCGTGAAAGTGACTTGAGAGCTTTAGGCTGGCGACGTGGGCCTGCGCGTCTTCCAGCTTGGCCTGGTTCTTGAGGCGATCTATCTCGCTCAAAATGGGCCCCTTACGCAGCTCCAGTTGCGCTTTCTGCAGATCTGCCTCGGCCTGCTGCAAATCCGCGGCGCGTTTCTCGGCATCCGCGCGGTGTTGTTCCTTTCGTTGATCTACCTGATGGCGCAGGTCTTCGTAGCGGGCTTGCGCGTCCTTGGCGGCATCGACTTGCTTGGTGCGGTCAAATTCCGCCAAAAGATCGCCTTCCTTCACTGCCGCCCCCGTCGGAATCAGCTTGGTGAGCGTCATATCTCCGCCCTGCCCATAGATTTGCGGGACTCTTATAGTCAGCGCGTTGACCGCCTGGATGGTTCCGTTCGAGCGGACGAGGCGGTGCAGCCGGTCGAACTTGACTCTAACTCTCTTAAATTGAGCGTCTGCCTGGAGCGGCGCGGTTCTGGCCTGGCACCCGGCGAGCATCAGGACACAGAAAAACAGCAAAAACCCGCAACCCGTCTGCGATGTGGAGCGGCGCGACCACATAGGACCTTCCTTTCGCCCGGGGTGATTAATATTCTTAGACGCCGGAACCGACTATTTCGTTGTGCGGTTGTTCTCCAAAGTCAATCTTGGCTTATCTTATTCCATTCAGGAACAATGGGGGGGGACGGACACTTCCCCTGGTGACGCGTGCACCCCTCCATTCTGGCAGGTGTTTCCGGTCAATTCATTGGAGTTGGCTGGCCCTGGTCGTCGCGCTCGGCTTGCCGCTCATCGCGCAACGGCACCGCTTCCGCTACTATAGCCACGGCGACGGCCTGAAAGACACGGAAGTCCATTGCCTGCTACAGGATCACATTGGTTTTATCTGGGCGGGCACAGCCACCGGCCTGTTTCGCTATGACGGCGCGCGTTTCACCGAATTTCCCGTTCCAGGCTCGGGAACCATCGTGCAAGCGCTGGCCGAAACACCGGACGGCACGCTGTGGGCGGGTACCAACAGCGGGTTGGCGCGGATGCGTGACGGAAAGCTGCAAATGGTTGATGCGGTTGGCTGGGTCGGCATTCCGACGCAATCCAGTCTGCTGCCGGACGCGCATGGACGGCTACTCGTCGCGACAACAGCCGGCCTACTGATCGGCACACCCAAAAGTGGGGACTACGGCTTCACACACATAAAAAATCCGGAGGGCGTGCTCGACTCGGCCGCCTACGGTGTTCACATCGATCCGGCGGGTACCGTATGGTTCGGCTGCGGGGACAAGCTGTGCGTGGCGGAATCCGGCCGGGCAACGCAGGTCAGCGAAGAATATGGGGTCCCCAATGGCCGTTGGGACGCGATCCTAACCGATCTCAAAGGCAATTTGTGGATCCGCGGCGTGCAAGCCGTGATGGTCCGGTTGAAGGGAGAACAGAAATTCAGGGCGCGCGATGCCGGCCTCGCGCCGGCGACCATGGGTGTCGCGTCCCTGCATATGGACCGGGACGGGCAACTGTTCGCGCCGACCGAAGCAGGGTTGGGGTTCCTGGCCGGAGACAGTTGGGACACCATTGGCATTGAGCAAGGTTTACCCGTTAATCCGACGTGCTGTGTGTTGCAGGACCGCGAGGGCTCGATCTGGATAGGATTGTCGGGAGCCGGCGTGGCGCGCTGGCGGGGTTACGGGTCCTGGCAATCCTGGACACGCTCCGAGGGGCTGGCGGGCAGCAACGCGCAGGCGATTTATCGGGATCGCTCGGGCACCCTCTGGGTCGGCACAGAGAATGGCGTGCAACGATTTGGCTCGGAGGGAAAGTTCTCTCGCGCCTGGACAGAAAAAGACGGCTTGGGCGGCCGTAAAGTGAGGGCTCTAACTTCTAGCGCGGACGGCTCCATCTGGGTAGGGAGCGCGCCGGGCGGCGTTTCCAGTCTGGATCCGCGAACGGGAAAGATCCGGCGGTTTCAACTCGGCGACGGCCAGGAAGAGATTCAGGTTGCCGGATTCGCCATGGATGGCGAAGGCCGTCTTTGGGTTACGACGCAAGGTTCGCTATATCGCAGCACGCCACTCAACGACACGCCCACGTTCGAACGACAGGTCCCGCCGCTCAGCTCGGCGGCGGAGATCTTTGGGCAAATGCTCATCGATGCGAGAGGCCGTTGGTGGCTGGCCGGGTCACTTGGTCTGTTGCGCATGGAGAATGGGCAATGGACGCGCTTCACGTCTAAAGACGGCATGCGCAGCGATGGCGTGGACAGCCTGGCGGAGACGCCGGACGGAGATATCTGGCTGTCCTATTCCGATTCCACCGGACTCGCGCGCCTACGATTCGAAAATGGCAAACCGCGCTGGGAACACTATTCGGAACAAAACGGGTTGAAATCCGATGAGATTGCGGCTCTGGCGACCGATTCGCGCGGATGGCTTTGGGCGACGTCGAACGACGGCGTGGATGCCTACGATGGCGAGAAATGGCGGCATTTCAGCCAGGCGCAAGGGTTACTGTGGGACGATTGCGTAGGCCGGGCAGTGTACACCGATGATGACGGCAGTGTGTGGATCGGGACCAGCCGTGGCGTGTCCCATTACCGGCCGCCATCGCACTTGATCCCGGATGTACCGCCTCCGGTAGTGATCACATCGGTACAGTTCGGCGATCGGACGTTGAAGCCATCGGCCGGACTGACCGTGCGCTACAACGACCGCCCCATGGTGGTGCGGTTCGCGGGCTTAAGCTTCCTGGATGAAAGCGCGGTTCACTTCCGCTACCGGCTGCATGGGGTGAGCGAAGCATGGGTGGATACCAATCAGCGGGAGGCCCTGTACCACAACCTGCCGGCGGGCTCGTACGCCTTTGAAGTTTTGGCATGCAGTCCTCGCGGAGTATGGAGCAAGCAAGCCGCGGAATTCAAGTTCAGCGTCCTGCCGCCGTGGTGGCAATCCTGGTGGGCCACGGCACTGCTGATCGTGCTGCTGGGCGCAGGCGTGCGGTTGATTTGGATGTGGCGCATTGCGCAGTTAAAGCGCGAGCAACAGCGGCTGGAAGTGGCGGTTCAGCAGAGGACGAAGGAACTCGAAGCGGAAAAAGCCAACGTGCTGGTGGAGAAGGCGCGGGCGGAGGAGGCGAACCGCCTAAAGAGCGAGTTTATTGCGAACATGAGCCACGAGATCCGCACGCCGATGAACGGCATTCTGGGCATGGCGGAACTGGCGATGGGAACCACCGAAGCGGCGGAACAGCAGGAATACCTGCAAGACCTGACGACATCGGCGGAATCGCTGTTATCTATCCTGAATGACATCCTGGACTTTTCCAAGATCGAATCGGGCCGCATGGATCTGGAACAAATCCGGTTCTCGATACAGCAATGCGTGCACGATGCCGCGCGAACGTTGACCGCAGCAGCGGCACGCAAGGGCCTGGAGATGCGGCGGAGAGTGGCGCCGGAAATCCCGGCGATGGTGGTTGGCGATCCGGTGCGTTTGCGCCAAGTGCTGTTGAACCTGATCGGCAACGCGGTGAAGTTTACGGGAAAAGGCTGGATTGCGGTGGAAGCCGAAGTGAAATCGGTTAGCGAAGAGGAGTTGACGCTGCATTTCACGGTCGCCGACAGCGGACCCGGCATCCCGGCCGACAAGCAGCAGATGATCTTCGATCCGTTCCGCCAGGTGGATGGTTCGACCACGCGAAAGTACGGCGGCACGGGGCTGGGTCTCGCGATCTGCACGCGGCTGGTGGAGTTGATGAGCGGCCGCATCTGGGTGGAGAGCGAACCGGGGCTGGGCAGCACGTTCCACTTCACCGCGCGATTCGGGAGAGCGCCGGAAGGGGCCGACGGAGCGGCGGGAAACGGGCCGGGCGGAGCCGAGACAGTTCCGGTATTCAGCCGGAGATAAACTAAAGACGCACCGAAGAGGCGCCGAGACACCGAGAAAACCAGGTTTCAATCCGAGCGAGGGCGACGCTTGCATCGCCCCTACGCTACTTTGGATGAGTGGCCACATTCGAATTGGTTGCCGAGTGCGCGGAGACTCGGGCGCGGGCCGGGCTGCTGCGCACGGCGCACGGAACGATCGAGACGCCGGTATTCATGCCGGTGGGGACACAGGCCACCGTCAAGGGACTGACGCAGCGGGATCTGGCGGAAGACCTGGACGTCGGGATCCTGCTGGCGAATACCTATCATCTGTTTCTGAGGCCGGGGCATGAGCTGGTGGCGCGCATGGGCGGGCTGCACCGGTTCATGTCGTGGCCGCGGGCCATCCTGACGGATTCGGGCGGTTATCAGGTCTTCAGCCTGAGCGAGCTGCGGAAGATCACCGACGATGGCGTGACGTTCCAGTCGCACCTGGACGGCGACCGGCATGTGTTCACGCCCGAATCGACGGTCGATGTGCAGATGGCGCTGGGCAGCGACGTGATGATGGTGCTGGACGAATGCCCGGAGTATCCGGTGAGCCACGAGTACGCGCGCGAATCGATGCGCCGGACGGTCAGGTGGGCCGGACGCGCGTTTGCACATTGGCGCGGGAAGGCCGGGGGGGATCAATCACTATTCCCGATCGTGCAGGGATCCATGTTTGTGGATTTGCGGCGTGAGTGCGCGGAGCAATTGGTGGAGCTCGACGCGGATGGTTACGCGATCGGGGGATTGTCGGTGGGGGAACCGCGGCCCTTGAGTTTCGAGATGGTAGAAGCCACGGAGCCGTTTCTGCCGCGCGAGCGCCCGCGCTATGCCATGGGAGTGGGGATGGCGGCGGAACTGGCAGAATATGTCGCGCGAGGCGTGGACATGATGGACTGCGTGCTGCCGTCACGCAATGCACGCAATGGCTACCTGTTCACCTCGCAAGGGCGGGTGATCATTAAGCACACGAGGTATAAAGAGGACCCGCGGCCAATCGATGAGAACTGCGCGTGCTACACCTGCCGAAACTATAGCCGGGCTTACCTGCGCCATTTGTATCAGGCGGGAGAAATGCTCTACGCAGTGCTCGCGACCCGGCACAACATCCGGCGCTACCTTGACATCATGCGGGAGATCAGGCAGGCTATCTTACTGGGCCAATTCCCCAAATACTTGAAGACTGTCCGGGCAGCACCGGTCGAAGTAGAATAGTCCACATCTGGTTTCATCCGTGCACTTGAACCTATTCCTGCTCTTGCAGCAGACCCCCAACTCGCTGGTGGGCTTTTTGCCCATCCTGCTGATCTTCGCGATTTTTTATTTTCTCCTGTTCCTTCCCATGCAGCGCCAGAAGAAGCAGCAGAAGAAGATGCTGGAGGATCTCCAGAACGGGAACGTCGTGCTCACCAGCGGGGGCATTGTCGGGACGATCGTCGCGATCGAAGGCGACACGCTGGTGTTGCGGGTGAAGCCCGACAACATCAAGCTGCAAGTGGCACGCAGCGCGGTTTCGAACCTGGTCCCGCAGGAAGTAAAGAAGTAGGCGCAGGAAGTCTGATATGCAAAAGAACCTGAACACCAAGACAATTGTGATCGTGCTCACGATTCTGGTATGCATTTACGGCATCATCGGGATCCCGAAATCCGGGGCGGAGCTGAAATCCAACGTCGCAGACCGGATCAAGCTGGGGCTGGACTTGAAGGGCGGAAGCCGCCTGGTACTGCAGGTACAGGTACAGGATGCGGCCAAGGCGGAGGCGCAGCAGACCATCGAGCGGATGAAGGAAGACATGCGGAAGGCGAATCTCGACTTCGCCTCGATGGAGAGCAACGAACCGGCGACCGTGGAGGCCACGAACACGATTCAAATCACAGTGAAGGGCGTGCCGATCGATAAATCCTCGGCGTTCCGGAACCTGGTAGCGGACCATTATCCGACGTGGATCCTGACGTCCACAAGCCCGACGGATTACCGCATGAACATGCGGCCGAGCGACATGCTGGCGCTGAAGCGCGACACGGTGCAGAGGACCGTGGAGACGATCGAAAACCGCGTCAACGCGTTGGGCCTGACCGAGCCGATCGTACAGCAGGAAGGCAGCGCCGAGGCGGATTACCGGATCGTGGTGCAGTTGCCGGGAGTCACGGACACGGCACGCGTGCGGGACATTATTGGGACGGCGGCGATACTCGAGATCTGCGAGGTTAAAGACGGACCCTTTGCCAGCGAAGACGAGGCGCGGCAGAAGCACGGCGGCGTTCTACCCCCGAACACGAAGCTGGTAAAAATGGGCGCGCGGGGTACCGACGCTAGTGGCGACGTCTGGTATCTGGTGAACCGGACTCCGGTGATTACCGGACGCGATCTGCGCAACGCGCGCGCGGGCACGGATGAATTCCGCAAGTGGGAAACAAGCTTCTCGCTGTCGCAGGACGGCGCGCGGAAATTCGAGCGGTTCACGGGAGAAAACATCGGGAACCGGTTGGCGGTGATTCTGGACAACCGGATCCGCAGCGTGGCGACGATTCAGAACCGGATCAGCGACCAGGGCCGGATCAACAATATCGGCAACGAGCAGGAAGCGTCTGACCTGGCGCTGGTGTTGCGGTCAGGGTCGCTGCCGGCGGGAATTCAGTCCATCGAAGAGCGATCAGTCGGGGCGTCGCTGGGGTCGGACTCGATTCGGGAGGGGATTATTGCCGCCCTTTCGGGATTGCTGGCGGTGATTCTCGTCATGCTGGTGTACTACAAACGGTCCGGTATTAACGCGGTGCTGGCGCTGGTACTAAACACGATTCTGCTGATCGCGGCGCTATCGTACTTCGGGGCGGTGCTGACGCTGCCGGGAATCGCGGGAGTCATCCTGACGATTGGTATGGCTGTCGACTCGAACGTCCTGATTTTCGAGCGGATCCGCGAGGAGCTGCGCGCGGGAAAGGCAATTGTTTCAGCGGTGGATGCAGGATTCGGGAAGGCGTGGTGGACGATTGTGGACACCCACGTAACGACGGTTGTTTCCTGCGCTTTTCTGTTCCTGTTTGGCACGGGGCCGGTACGGGGATTCGCCATCACACTGGTGATCGGCCTGCTGGCGAACGTGTTCACGGCGGTGTTTGTTTCGCGGGTCATTTTCGATTACGAGCTGTCGGGAAAACGGCAGCTTAAAACTTTGAGTATTTGACCGGTTTGTGATAGGTTTTGTACTCTCCGGCAAAATGAGTGCCTGGCGACGGAGCCGGGCGGGAACAAGAACCGGGCGTACGGTGTCTAACAAGATAAGCACTGGTACGGCCCTGGTACGGTTGGGTAATGGAGTTATTTAAAAATACAAACTACGATTTCCTAGGGTGGAAATGGCCGTTCATCGGGGCTTCGCTGGTGCTGTCGGTTGCAGGCCTGGTCAGTCTGTTTGTCAAGGGCGGTCCACGGTACGGAATTGACTTCAAGGGCGGCATGGTCATGACGGTGAAGTTTGCAGGTAAGCCCCCGATTGACGAGATCCGCTCAGCGGTGTCTAACAGAGTGACGGGCGGAGTAAGCGTGCAGACCTTCGAGTCACAGTCCGGCGAAGTGGCGATTGGGACGGAGTTAGCGGACCCGAAGCAGGAGGACCAGAACCGGCGGGTGGTATTGGAGACACTGCAAACGACGTTTGGGCATCCGGTAGCCGGGAAACTGGACTTCAACGGCACGGGGCGTGACGCGCTGACGGACCGGCTGAGAGACGCGCTCGGGCGCAACAATGTGGCAATGTCCGATGCGGAGCTGCAAAAACTGGTGAAGGATTTGTTGGATTTCCGGGACACGCCCCCGCGCTCGGGCTTGCTGACGAGTTTCGACCAGCTTTCGGCGATCGCGGGAATGAAACCGGCGGTGATCAACACGCTGAAGCAGGAGTGCTATCTGGCTCCGTTCACAGTGCGCGGCACGGAAGTAGTGGGGCCGCAAGTTGGAGCGGAACTGCGGCAACGGGCGATTTGGGCAACGCTTGCCGCGCTCGGTGGAATGTTGGTATATATAGCCTTTCGTTTCGAGTGGATATACGGCGTAGCGGCGGTGGTGGCGTGTTTTCACGACACGATTATCACCGTGGGATTCTTCTCCCTGTTCGACCGGGAGATCACCATGACGGTGATCGCGGCGCTGTTGACGCTAGTAGGCTATTCGATGAACGACACGATCGTGATCTTCGATCGCATCCGCGAGAATCTGAAGCTATCGCGACGCGAGCCGCTCGAACAGGTGATCAACCGCAGCGTGAATCAGACCCTGAGCCGAACGATCATGACCTCGGGTCTTACCTTCTTAACGGTGATCGCGCTGTTTTTGTTCGGCGGTCCGGTGCTGCACGGATTTTCGTTCGCCCTGGTAGTGGGCATTCTGATCGGGACGTATTCTTCGGTATTCGTGGCCAGCCCGATCGTATTGTTCTGGCACAACTGGTTTGACCAACGGAAGAGAGCAGCGGTAGTGGTGGCACCGGCGAAATTGGCTCCAGCCAAAGAACCGGCGCGCAAGGGTTCGGTGAAAGCGGTGAAGTGACACGCGGCACCAGCCGGCGGGGACCCGGCGGTGCGATAGGAAAGGTTAGAGAGATATGTTTGAACAAACATTTGTCGACGGAGTCGGAAAGACGAACCGGACCTGGACGGTGTTGGTATCGTTCGGGGGTCAGATCCTGGCGATTGGAATTGCCATTCTGATTCCGATGATCTACTTCGATGCGCTGCCAAAGACGCAGCTGACCGCGATGTTCACGGCCCCCCCGCCGCCACCGCCACCACCGCCGCCGCCAGCAGCCGTACCGGTGAAGATGGTTAAGGTAATCCCGCGGCAATTCGATGCCGGCCGCTTGATGGCGCCCAAAGCGATTCCGAAAGACGTCGCGATGATTAAGGAAGAAGAACTGCCGCCACCGTCGGCCTCGGCGGGTGTGGTGGGCGGCGTCGCCGGCGGAGTGCCGGGCGGCTCCATGGGTGGCGTAATCGGCGGAATTATCGGTGCGGTGCCGTCAGCGGCTCCGCCACCGCCTCCGCCGCCGGTCGAGCAGAAGAAGCAGACGGTGCAGCGCATCCGCGTAGGCGGCCAGGTGCAGCAGGCAAACCTGATCCGGCAGCCGAAACCGATTTACCCGCCGCTGGCGAAGCAGGCGCGCATCCAGGGTGTGGTGCGGTTCAACGCGATCATCGGCAAAGACGGGACGATCCAGAATTTGCAGTTGATGAGCGGGCACCCGCTGCTGGTTCCGGCCGCGGAAGAAGCAGTGAAGCAGTGGCTCTATAAGCCCACGCTGCTGAACGGAGAGCCGGTTGAGGTTGCGACGGTCATCGACGTGAATTTCACGTTGAGCCAGTAAAAGAGAGAGTTTTGCAGTAAGTTAGCTGAACGCTAAAGTAACACATTTCACGCAGGAGAAAGGGAACAATGTTTCTACAATTGCAGGTTTGGGCGTTTTGGTTGTTGCAGGAAGGTGGAGCGGCAGTGGGCTGGGATCTCCGGTCGCTGTGGCACCAGATGGGAACGCTGGCGAAGATCGTAGTCGCTGTGCTGTTCCTGATGTCGGCTTGGTCGATCGGCGTCATGATCGACCGGTTAATGGCCTTCAGCGCGGCGCGGAAGCAGTCGCGGCAGTTCGCACCGGCAGTCGCCGGCGCATTGCGCGAGGGGAAACTGGATGAAGCGGTAAAGATTGCGGACCGGTACAAGAAGAGCCATCTGGCGAAAGTCGTCGTGGCCGGACTGCAGGAGTTTCAAGCACACCAGATCAGCTCGGAAATTCCGGGCGAGGAGATCGAAGCATCGAAGCGCGCTCTGGAGCGTTCCGAGGCCATTGTGCACGCGGAATTGAAGCGCGGCATCAGCGGCCTGGCGACGATTGGATCGACGGCCCCGTTCGTAGGTCTGTTCGGAACGGTGGTCGGCATCATCAACGCGTTCACGTCGATTTCGACGGAGAAGTCTACCGGTCTGGGCGCGGTGGCGGGCGGCATTTCCGAAGCCCTGGTAACCACGGCTATCGGATTGTTCGTGGCCATCCCGGCGGTGTGGATGTACAACTACTTCACGGGCAAGATCGAAGCGTTCGACGTGGAGATGGGCAACTCGAGCTCCGAGTTGATCGACTATTTCCTGAAGCGGACGCAGCGTAGTGCGACCGCCCGCAAGTAGTCTTTAGCGTTCAGCGGCCAAATCTGCAAGGGGCTCCGGGCGTCCGGCAAGGGCGCCTGGGGTCCAAGGTCAAAAAGGAGTTTGCTATGGCGTTAATGATGAAACACGGGGCTCCGCCTCCGGTAACGGATATCAATGTGACACCCATGGTGGACGTGATGCTGGTGATTCTGATCATCTTCATGGTCATCACGCCTATGTTAAGCAAGGGCGTCAGCGTGGACATGGTGCGCACCAAGAACCCGATTGCCATGCAGGCCGCGGACAAGACCGACGCGGTGATTGTGGCGGTGACGCGCGATGGCAAGAGCTACCTGGGAAGCACGCAAGTACCGGCCGAGGATTTGGCCCCGAAGGTAAAAGACTTGCTGGCCAACCGGCTCGATCACATGGTGTTTCTACGGGCGGATTCGCGGGCTCGCTACGAGAAGGTTGTGGATGTCGTGGACAACCTGCGCGCCGCGGGTGTGGATCAGCTTGGATTGTTGACCGAACAGATTCAAGAAAAACAGCCGACGACGAAGCCCACGGGGGCGGGATCAGCGGCGGGTCAGTAACGGGACGGGTGAGGGTAAAGGAGCAATCTTATGTCAATGGCAGTTGGGAGTAAGAAAGGGGCGTTGGCGGACATCAACATCACTCCGATGATTGACGTTCTGCTGGTGCTGATCATCATCTTCATGGTCATCACGCCTTTGACGCCACGGGGTCTCGAGACACTGGTGCCGCAGCCGACGCCTCCGAATCAGAAGCAGGACCAGTCTGACCAGAGGACGGTGGTGATTCAGGTTGAGAAAGACCACACCATGAAGATCAACCAAGAGGAAACGGTTTATAACGAACAGAATCTTGGGCCTCGTCTGGAGGACATTTTCAAGACGCGTGCGGAGCGGGTGGTGTTCGTCAAGGGAGATCCGGATCTCGAATATCAATACGTAGCCAAGGCCATTGATATTGCACACGGCGCGGGCATCGACAAGGTCGGCTTGATGACCGCCAAAATGGAGAGCGGACAGTGATGAAACGGAACCTGGTGGCGCTCCTGGCGGTGGCTGCGCTGGCGTTCCTGGCCACTGGCTGCAACAAGCTCAAGGCGCGCGACAACCTCAACAAGGGATCGCAAGCGTTTCGTAGCGCGCAGTATGCGCAGGCGGTAGAGCGGTTCGAAGAAGCGGTGCAGCTCGATCCGAACTGGCCCCCGCCGCGGCTGTATCTGGGGATGGCGTACTACATGCAATACATTCCCGGCGCGGAGTCGGAAGAGAACAAGCAGATGGCCGATCGGGCTCTGGAACAGTTCAAAAAGGTCCTGGAGATGGACCCGAAGAACGACACGGCGACGAAATCCATCGCTTCTCTGTATTTCTACGAAAAGAAGTGGGACTTGGCCAACGAGTGGAACAAGAAGATCCTGGAGTTGAATCCCAAGGACAAGGAAGCTTACTATACCCTCGGCGTGATCGTGTGGACCAAGTGGTACCCGGTTTATGGAAAAGCGCGCGCGGACCTGCGGATGGCGCCGGACGCCCCGGGACCGATCAAGGACAAGAAAGTCAAGGAAGATCTAAAGACGCAGTTCCTTCCGCTCATCAATGAGGGCATTGACGACCTCAACAAGGCCTTGGCCATCGACCCCGAATACGACGATGCGATGGCGTACATCAACCTGCTGATACGCGAGCGGGCGGACTTGGACGACGACACGGCGCAGTACCAGAAAGACATCGAGACGGCGAACAGCTGGGTGCAGAAGAATCTGGAGACCAAGAAGCTCAAGGCCTCGCGGAAGCCCACGACGACCGGAATTACCGCACAGTAGAAAAGCAGGTGCTAGGGGCCAGGTTTTAGGTGCTAGGGGACGCTGCCTGCGCCTAAGGATCGTAACTAACACCTGGCACCTAGAACCTAACACCTTTACAATTAATACGTGGCCACCGAACCTACGATCGGCATAACGCCGGAAGCGGGAGGTGGCCTGCCTGCTCCCCCGCCCGACGAGTCACCTGTCGATAAGCTGTACCGCGAGCTGGTCGCCAAGGTGCGCGAGGTGCGGCCACGTGACGATCTCGCCCCCCTCGAAAGAGCTTTCCGCTTCGCATCGGAAAAACATAAGCTGCAAACACGCGATTCCGGCGATCCGTACATGGTTCATCCGTTGATGGTGGCGCACTTATTGGCGGACATGCGCATGGACCAGGTGAGCCTGGAAACCGGTCTGCTGCACGACGTGGTCGAGGACACCAGCGTCACCGTCGAAGATGTTCGCAAGAACTTCGGTGAAGACGTGGCGCGCTGCGTCGACGGCGTCACCAAGCTGAGCAAACTGGATTTCTACTCGGCTGAAGAACGGCAAGCGGAGAGCTTCCGCAAGATGCTGCTGGCGATGGTGAATGACATCCGGGTCATCATCGTGAAGCTCGCGGACCGGCTGCACAACATGCGGACGCTGGGTTTCATCCGGAACACGGAGCGGCGCGAGCGCATTGCGCGGGAAACTATCGAGATCTACGCGCCCATCGCCCACCGGCTCGGCATGGGAAAAATACGCGGCGAGCTGGAGGATCTCGCGTTCCGGCATATCGACCCGGCGGCGTATGACGAGATCAGCGGTTTGATCGAATCCGGGCGGCACGCCAACGAAGAACTGCTGAATAAAACCCGGCAAATGATCGAGGCGGAGCTGCGGCGCGAGGGAATACCGGCACGGGTGGACGGCCGGTTGAAGCGAGCGTATTCGATTTATCAGAAGATGAAGCGGCAGAAGATCACCATCGAGCAGGTGTACGACCTGATGGCGATTCGCATCATCACTGATTCGGTGAAGAACTGCTACGCGGCGCTGGGCGTGATCCACAACGAGTGGCGGCCGGTGCCGGGGCGGATCAAGGACTTCATCGCAATTCCCCGCCCCAACCTGTACCAATCGCTGCATACATCGGTGGTAGGGCCGGAGGGGCGGCATTTCGAGGTGCAGATCCGGACCGAGGAGATGCACCGGGTCGCTGAAGAAGGGATCGCCGCACACTGGAAGTACAAAGAAGGCAAGAAGGGGCCGGCGGACGACGACCAGCGGATCGCATGGCTGCGGCACTTGGTGGAATGGCAGCGAGACATGCAGGATCCCGGGGAGTTCCTGTCCACGCTGAAGGTGGACCTGTATCCCGAGGAAGTCTACACGTTCACGCCGCGGGGGAAAGTGATTGTGCTGCCACGCGACGCCACGGCCATCGATTTTGCTTACGCGATTCACTCCGATGTGGGCCAGCAATGCGTGGGAGCGAAGGTAAACGGACGCATCGTGCCGCTGCGGTACACGCTGCGGAATGGCGATATCGTCGAGATCCTGACGCAGCCGGGACACGAGCCGAGCAAAGACTGGCTGGCCCTGGTAAAGACATCGCGCGCGCGGAACAAAATTAAGCACGTCATCAACGCCAACGAGCGCGTGCGAGCGATCGAAATCGGCCAGAAATACCTGGAGAAAGAGGCGCGCCGGCTGGGTGTGCAATTGAGCAAGATTCAGCGCGCCGATTTGGAACGGGTCGCCGGGGAATACGGCGTCAGCAAGATCGAAGACCTGTACGCCGCGCTCGGTTACGGAAAGTTTTCCGCGCGCCAGGCGCTGCAAAAACTGGCTCCGCAGCTGGTCAAAGAAGAACAATTGGAATTGCCCAAAGCCGGCTCGGCGGAGCCTGCGCCAGGACCAGTTCCGCCAGGCCAGCAGGATGGCGACGCGGTCATTCGCGTGAAGGGCGTAGACGATTTGATGGTCTATCGCGCCAAGTGCTGCAACCCGATTCGCGGCGAGGCAATCGTCGGTTACGTCACGCGCGGCAAGGGCGTCGCCGTGCATTCCAAGATGTGCCCCAATGTGCAGAACCTGATGTACGACGTGGAACGGAAAATCGACGTAGAGTGGGCGCGCAACACTGCGGATGCCTTTCCGGTGCGCATTGTCGTGCACACCGACGACCGGCCGGGTTTGCTGGCGCAGATTACATCGATCCTCTCGAGCGAAAACACCAACATCCGCAGCCTGGAGGCACGAGGGGAGAATGGCGGCGCCGACCGCGCTCTGGTCGAGATGACGGTGGACGTTCGCGACAAGAAGCAATTGGAAAAGCTGGTCTCGGCTATGCGGCGTATCTCGGGCATTCGCGACGTCGAGCGGCTTCTCAACTGACCCATGCCCTCCACAGACCCTGAGCACATTGCCATCTCGAAATCGAAAGGCATCAAGATCGATTGGAAAGACGGACATACCAGCAGCTATGAGCTGACCTACCTGCGGGAACAATGCCCGTGCGCCACCTGTACCGGCGCTCACGGCACGCCGCCGACCACTAAGCCGGCGCCGTCCCTTTTTCCGATGTATAAGCCGACGCTGAAAATGGTGGACGTGGAATCGGTGGGCAACTACGCGATTCGCATCGTGTGGAGCGACGGGCACAGCACGGGGATCTACTCTTTCGAACATTTCCGGCACATTTGCCCATGTCAGCAATGCGCCCCGCAAAAGGGTTCGGCGGCGTGAAAGCCGGAGCAGTTTTCCCAGCACAGCGGCGTGTGGAGCTGGTCGAATTGCCGGAGCCGAGGATCGCTTCCTCCACGCAGGTGAAGTTGCGCATACTCGAGGTGGGCGTCTGCGGGACGGACCGCGAGATATGCCAGTTCCATCACGGCACGGTTCCCCAGGGAGCTGATTTTCTGGTGCTGGGCCACGAATCGCTGGGTGAAGTGGTGGAGGTGGGTCCAGGCGTGCAGAGGGTGAGACCCGGAGACCTGGTGATTCCCAGGGTGCGCGTGGCCTGCCGCGATGCGAAGTGCGAGGCGTGCCGCGGTGGCCGTCCGGATTTCTGCAGCTCGGGTGGTTTCTTCGAGCGGGGCATCAAACAGGCTCACGGGTTCATGCGGGATTTCGTAGTGGATGAGGAAGAATGCCTCAACCCCGTGCCGCCGGAAATGCGGGAAGTGGCGATTCTGGCTGAGCCCTTGACGATCGCGGAAAAGACACTGGCGGAAATCCGGGCGGTCCAGCAACGGCTGCCCTTCGCGCGTGCCGCGGGCCGCGCCGTGGTGCTGGGAGCGGGGCCAATTGGCCTGTTGGGCGCGATGGCGCTGGTGAATGCCGGCTTCGAAGTTTACATTTACTCACGTGAGCTCGAGCCGAATCCGCGCGCGGAAGTGGCGGCGGCCATCGGCGCCAGATACATCTCATCGCAGGATCAATCGGTTCCCCAATTGGCAGCAACGGTGGGCAACATCGACGTCGTCTACGAAGCCATAGGCGCTTCACAAACCGCCTTCGACTTGCTGGAAGTGCTGGGCGCGAACGGTCTGTTCTGCTTCACGGGCGTGCCGCGGCACGGGCATCCGATCTCGCTTCACCTGGACCGGCTCCTTTATAACCTGGTGCTGAAAAACCAGGCTATCCTCGGTGCCGTGAACGCAGGGCCGGATACGATGCAAGCGGCAATCCACGACCTGGGCACATTTTACAAACGGTGGCCGCTGGCAGTGCGGTCGCTCATCACGGGGCGATACCCGCTCGATGAGTTCCGGGAGCCGATCCTTCGGCCATCGGGGATCAAGAACATCGTGGTGCTGGACAGGAAAGATTGATGCCAGAAGCGGAACCCAATGCCGAGCGTCGCAGGCTCGCTGAAGACGCCCGGCGCGAAAAAAACTGGAAGCGCTGGGGACCATATCTTTCCGAGCGGCAATGGGGCACCGTGCGCGAGGACTACTCGGAGTTCGGCACGGTCTGGCACTACTTCCCGCATGAACACGCGCGCAGCCGCGCCTACCGGTGGGGTGAAGACGGCTTGCTCGGCATTTGCGACCGCGAAGGGCGCATGTGCTTCGCGCTGGCGCTGTGGAACGGCCGCGATAGGATTCTCAAAGAGCGCTTGTTCGGACTGTCGGGGCCGGAGGGCAATCACGGCGAAGACGTGAAGGAATGCTATTTCTATCTGGATTCCACGCCCACGCATTCCTACATGAAAGGGCTCTACAAGTATCCGCAGGCGGAATTTCCATATACGTGGCTAACCGAAGAGAATGCTCGTCGCAGCCGCAAACAACCGGAATTTGAACTGCTCGATACCGGAATATTCAACGAGGACCGTTATTTTGACGTTTTTGTGGAATACGCGAAAGCCGATTCGGAGGACATTTTGATCCGGATCATGGCGGCGAATCGCGGGCCGGAGCGGGCAACGCTGCATGTTTTGCCGACGCTGTGGTTTCGCAATACGTGGTCGTGGGGGCGCACCGGCGAAGGTTACTGGCCGAAACCAAGGCTTTGGCGCGTGGACGACAGCCGGATCGGAGCAGAGCACGTCTCGCTCGGCAAGTTCGAGCTCGCATTGGAGCCTGGGGCCGAGCTGTTGTTCACGGAGAACGAAACCAATTTCGAACGCTTGTTTGCGTCCAAGAACGTCGGAGCGTACGTGAAGGATGCGTTCCACGAATGCGTAATTCACGGGCGGCGGGAAGCGGTTAACCCGCTATGCGAGGGAACCAAAGCAGCGGGGCATTACCAATGGGAACTGGCGGCGGGAGAAAGCCGCACGCTGCATTTACGGCTCAGCGCGACACAAGCCGGCGGCAATGATCCCGGCGAGATATTCGCACAGAGAATTCAGGAAGCCGACGAGTTTTACGAGGGGCTGATGACCTGCGCCAAAGCGGCAAGCCCGATAGCGCGCCAAGCATACGCTGGGCTTCTTTGGACCAAGCAGTTTTTCCATTATTCGGTATGCGACTGGCTGGACGGCGATCCGGCGCAACCCGCTCCCCCGGCCATCCGTGCGCACGGACGCAATGCGGACTGGCCACATCTTTACAATCGCGACGTGATCTCCATGCCGGACAACTGGGAGTATCCCTGGTACGCGGCATGGGACCTGGCGTTTCACATGATTCCGTTCGCGCGGCTCGATCCGACTTTTGCCAAAGAGCAGTTGGTGCTTCTGCTGCGCGAGTGGTACATGCATCCGAACGGACAAATTCCGGCGTACGAGTTCGCGTTTTCGGACGTGAATCCTCCCGTGCATGCGTGGTCGTGCTGGCGCGTTTACAAAATGACCGGGCCGCGCGGCGAACGCGACCGGCAGTTCCTCTCCCGCGTCTTTCAGAAGCTGCTGGTGAACTTCACGTGGTGGGTGAACCGCAAAGACATCGGCGGCAAGCACATTTTCTCGGGAGGATTTCTCGGGTTGGACAACATCGGCGTGTTCGACCGATCCAAACCGTTGCCGGGCGGCGGCATGCTGGAGCAGGCGGACGGAACGGCGTGGATGGCGTTCTATTGCGCAACGATGCTTTCCATGGCGCTCGAACTAGCGCGCGACGATCCTTCCTATGAGGACATCGCTTCGAAATTTTTCGAACACTTCGTGGCCATTGCGGACGCCATGAACACGTTGGGCGGCAACGGACTCTGGGATGAGCAGGATGGATTCTACTACGATCAACTGCACGTGGACGGCCTCACTGTGCCGATGCGCGTGCGTTCGTTGGTGGGAGTGATTCCGTTGTTTGCGGTTGAAGTGCTCGAGCAAAAAAAGATCGATGCCGCGCCAGGATTTCGCAAGCGAATGGAGTGGTTCTTGACCAACCGGCAGGATCTGGCACGGCACGTTTCTTACATGGAGGCGGAGTCCGACGATAGTCACTCGCACCGGCTGCTGGCAATTCCCTCGCGGCACAGGCTGGAACGCGTACTGCGCTATGTTCTCGACCCCAACGAATTCTTGTCGCCGTACGGCGTCCGATCGCTATCGCGGATTCACTGCGAGCGGCCATTCGTGCTTCCCGTGGATGGCGAGGAGCGGCGCGTGGATTACGAACCGGGCGAATCGAGTGAACCTCTATTCGGCGGGAACTCGAATTGGCGAGGACCAATCTGGTTTCCGACCAACTACCTGCTGATCGAAGCGCTGGAACGGTATCACCACTTCTACGGAGACACGCTGCGCGTGGAGTGCCCGGTGGGCTCGGGAACGATGATGAATCTGCAAGAGGTCGCGCGTGAGCTATCGCGGCGCCTCGCTTCCATTTTCCTTCCCGACGCGGCGGGCCATTGCGCCTGGCAGGGGGACATGCGGATTTTTGCCGAGAGCCCGCACTGGCGTGACCTGGCCTGGTTTTTCGAGTACTTCCACGGCGACAATGGGCGCGGCTGCGGCGCGAATCACCAGACCGGATGGACGGCATTGATTGTCCGCCTGCTGGGTAACTCGGGGACGCTCCGGTAGCTTCCAACTGTTCCGCTCCGGCGGTTACAATGATCTCAATGGCCGTTGGGAACACCCTGGTTGACGATTTCGAGTTCTGATATAAGCTATAAACGGGAAGCGAAATATGGTCACTTGTCCTGTATGTGATGGCTCTATCGACGTGGACGAGGAAGATGTCGACGAAGGTGACTCGCTAAGCTGCGACGAATGCGGCGCCGACTTGAAAGTCGTGAGCACCGATCCACTCGAAATCGAATCCGCCGAAGAACTAGAGGATGAAGACGAAGACGCCCTCGAAGATGAAGAAGAGGAAGAGGAGGATTGGAAATAACGCATGACTGGCATGGCGAAGCGGCGCATCGGATGGCTGGCAATGGCCGCTCTGCTGCTTGGCGCATTGACGCTGGAAGCAAAGAAGAAAAACCCTGAAGACGCCCTGCGCACAGTGCAGGGCACGGTTACGGACGCAGCCGGCAATCAGGTCGACGGGGCCATCGTACAGATCAAGAACACCAAGACGCTGCAAATCCGGTCGTTCGTGACGCAGCAACGCGGCGCCTACTATTTCCACGGCCTCAGCCCGGATGTCGATTACGAGATCCGCGCAGACTACCAGGGAGCCTCCAGTCCCACCAAGACCATGAGCTCGTTTGACTCGCGCAAGGAAGTCGCCATCAACCTCAAGCTGGAGAAGAAGTAGACGCGAGTTTGGGCGCGAGCGTACCGTTGTCACTACGTGGTCCGGCCGGATCCTAACGACATCGGGACCCACATTACAATGAAAGAGTGACTCCCTCCATTCGTCGGTGCCTCCTCTTACTGTGTGCGTCCTGTCTTTCGGTGGCGCAGGACCTGAAGGAATTCGAGAAACGCGTCACCGAGTTTACGCTTGCAAACGGAATGCATTTTATCGTTCTGGAGCGTCACGAGGCGCCTGTGGTCTCATTCCATACCTACGTGAACGCCGGCGCGGCTGACGATCCGGAAGGCAAGACCGGCCTTGCGCACATGTTCGAACACATGGCCTTCAAAGGAACGGAGACTATCGGGACCAAGAATTGGCCGGAAGAGAAGAAAGCGATGGCAGCCATCGAGGAAGTTTACGATCGGCTGGAACAGGAACGGCGCAAGGGTCCGCACGCGAATCCCGAGAAGGTCAAGGCGCTCGAAGCGGAAGTGAAAGAAGCAGTGGAGAAGGCGGATTCGTATGTGGTGCCGAATCTTTACCCCACGATCATTGAAGAGAACGGCGGCGTGGGGATGAACGCGTTCACCGCGCTCGATTCCACGGAGTACTTCTACAATCTGCCTGCGAACCGGATCGAGTTATGGTTTCTGCTGGAATCGGAGCGCTTCCTGCAGCCGGTTTTCCGCGAGTTTTATAAGGAACGGGACGTCGTGGCTGAGGAGCGGCGCATGCGTGTGGAATCGAGCCCGCAAGGAAAGCTGATCGAGGCTCTATCCGCCACGGCGTTTGAAGCGCATCCCTACCGGCGGCCTCCCGCTGGATGGGCCAGCGATATTCAAAGCTTGCGCGTGGGCGATGCCGAACAATTTTACAAAACTTACTACGTGCCCGGAAACATTACGATGGCAATTGTCGGCGACGTGGACCCCAAACACGCCCGAGTGCTCGCTGAGAAATATTTCGACCGTTTGCCGCACAGCCCGCTGCCGCCGTTGATCCACACCATCGAGCCACCACAGGATGGCCCCCGGCAGGCACAGGTGGAATCACCGGCGCAACCGTTCGAGGTGATCGCGTATAAGCGTCCCGATCAAAACGACAAGGATGATCCGGTCTTCGATGTCATCAGCAGCGTTCTGGCGGGCGGACGGACCGGCATCATTTACAAAGAAATGGTTCGCGACAAGCAGATTGCGCTGGCCGCGGGAGCCGAGGCCGACCTGCCGGGATCGAAGTATCCTAACCTGTTCGTGTTTTATGCGTTTCCCACGCTCGGACATACGATAGCGGAGAACGAAAAGATGCTGGACGAAATCATCGAGCGCTTCAAAGGCCAGAAAGTGGAGGCGGACGCGCTGGCTCGCGTCAAAACCAAGACGCGCGCATCGTTGATTCACCGCCTCGACAGCAATTCCGATTTGGCGCAACTGCTCACCGAGTATTACGCCGGTTATGGCGACTGGCGCAAGCTGTTTACCTCGATCGACGATATCGATAAGGTGACCGCGGACGATGTGCAGCGCGTGGCGCGCAAGTATTTTGTAAACAATTCCCGCACGATCGCGTTTGATTTTCAACCTGCGGCAGGTGAGGCTTCACAGCAGTCAGGAGAGAAGCAATGAGGAGACTAGCGACCGTTGCGCTTCTGGTGGCGTGCGCGGCAGGCGCGCAAACCAAGCGTGACAGCAAGGCTCCCGCTGCGGCGGTTCCCTCTTACAAGGAATTGAAATATCCGCCGCTGAAGACCGTTAAGATCCCGGACGTGGCGACGTTTACCATGCCGAACGGCATGAAGCTCTACCTGCTGGAAAATCACGAACTCCCGCTGGTGCGCGGATCGGCGCTGGTGCGAACTGGGAATCTGTTCGACCCGGCGGACGAGGTGGGCCTTGCGACGGTCACCGGCATTGTCATGCGGACCGGCGGCACGGAAGCTAAAACGGGCGATCAGATGGACGAGCAACTGGAGAACATCGCGGCTTCGGTAGAGACGTCGATCGACGAATCGATCGGTTCGGCCTCATTTTCGTGTCTGAAAGAAAACACCGACGAGGTGCTCGGTGTATTCCACGATGTGCTCACCAACCCCGGCTTTCGCCAAAACAAGATCGACCTGGCGAAGACCGAACTGCGCAGCGGCATCTCGCGGCGCAATGACGATCCGCACGGCATCATGGAGCGTGAATTCGCTGACATCCTATACGGCCGGAACACCCCTTACGGCTGGCAATTGGAATATGCGACTGTCGACAAAATCACACGAGACGATGTGACCGGCTTCTATCGGCGCTACTTCTTTCCGGCCAACATCATGCTAGCAGTGATGGGCGACTTTTCTGCCGCGGAGATGAAAGCAAAGCTGGAGAACTTGTTCGCCGATTGGACGGTGAAACAGCCTCCCGTTCCGCCGTTCCCGCCGGTGGACGCGAAGCCCACGCACGGAATCTTGCTCGCCACCAAGACCGATGTGGAGCAAACTTTCTTCTCTATAGGACACCTGGGCGGCGAGCTTCGCGATAAGGATTTTCCAGCGTTGCAGGTGATGGCCGACATTCTGGGCGGCGGGTTTGACAGCCGTCTGTTTCAGCAGGTTCGCACAAAGTTGGGTTACGCGTACGATGTCTCAGCCAATTGGGGCGCCAACTATGATCATCCGGGATTGTTCGAGATTTCGGGGAGCACGAAATCCGCATCCACCGTCGACACGATCAAGGCGATTCAGACCGAGGTTCAGAGAATCCGGACAACAGAAGTCAGTGAAGAGGAACTCCGCACCGCGAAGGATAAAGTGGCCAACAGCTTCGTGTTCAACTTCGATACGCCGTCCAAAACTCTGAACCGGATTCTGCGCTACGACTATTTCGGATACCCGCGAGATTTCATCGATCAGTATCAGCGCGCGATTCAGGCCGTCACTCGCGCTGATGTCTTGCGCGTGGCACGCGAGCATATCAAGCCGGAAGATTTCACTGACGTGCTGGTTGGAAATCCGGAGCAGTTCGGCACGCCCGTGGCCTCGCTCGGACTTCCTGTTTCGCCGATTGATTTGACAATTCCCGAACCGGCCGCTGCCAAGGCCGAGGCACCTGCGAAGGCCGATGCCGCCAGTCTGGAGCGAGGCAAGAAGCTATTGGAGCACTTGCAGCAGGCCGTGGGCGGTGCCGACAAGCTCGCCGCCGTGCAAGACTTCACCGAGACCGTGGAATTGAGCGTAGCGACCATGCCGCCCAATCTGAAAATTCACCAAACCAACATCTGGCTCGCGCCCAGCCAGTTCCGGCAGGAAAGCCAGCTTCCTATTGGCAAGGTAATCGTCTATTCGGACGGCAAGAGTGGCTGGATGTCTACGCCCCAAGGCGAGCGTGCGATGCCCGAAGCGCAGTTGAAGCAGGTTCGCGAAGAGTTGTTCCGCAACTACTTCCGGCTCCTGTTAAGCGATCGCGATCCCGGCCGCATCGTGAACTCGCCTGCGGAGGGCGTGCTGGAGATAAGCGATCGCGACGGCGCTTCCGTCAAGCTCATCCTGGATGCCAACACCGGGCTTCCGGCTAAAGAAATTTACCGCGAGTCCGGAGGCGTGGGTCCGCCGGCGACCATGGAAGAGACGTTCGATGGGTTTGAGGACGCCGGCGGAATCCAAGCGCCGAAAACGATTACGGTGAATCGCGACGGAAAGAAGTACGCGGAGTTGACCATCACGGAATACAAAGTCAACTCCGGCGTCAAAGCCGAGGCGATCAACAAGAAACCATGAAAGCAGCGTCATTGGTCTGCTTAGCCGCATCTTTGGCGGGGGTGCGAGCGGAAACGAATCTGGAACGCGGCAAGCGGGTCGTGGACCAAGCTATTGCGGCGCTGGGCGGTGAGACGTTTCTGCATATGCAGGACCGCGTGGAAAGCGGGCGTGCGTATTCGTTTTATCGTGAGCGGCTCAGCGGTCTGTCCATCGCGAAGATTTACACGCGCTACCTGATCCGGCCGGAGCCGCCGGTATCCGGATTTCTGGGGGTGCGCGAACGCCAGGCGTTCGGCAAGAAGGAAGATAGCGCCATCCTGTTCGCCGAGGGTAAGGGCTTTGACATCACGTTTCGCGGCGCACGCCCGCTGGACGACGACGTCATCGAGCGATTTCGCGAAAGTACACTGCGAAACGTCTTCTACATTCTGCGCATGCGCTTAGGCGAGCCGGGCATGATCATCGAATCCCGCGGCTCCGACGTGGTGGAGAATCAGCCGGTCGACATTGTCGAGATCACCGACCTCGACAATCGGGCGATTACGGTTTACTTCAATCAGACAACGCACTTACCCGCCAGGCAGATGACGAAACGCCAGGATACCAAGACCAAAGACCAGAACATGGAGGTGACGCGCTACTCCAACTACCGTGAAACGAACGGTGTGAAGTGGCCTTGCGCCATTCTGCGCGAGCGCAACGGGGAAAAGATTTTCCAGATGTTCTCTGACTCGGTGGAAGTTAATGTTGATTTGAAGGACAATCTGTTCATGCTTCCGGCCGACATGAAGATTCTGCCGAAGCCGAAATAAGCAGTCTATACCGGCAAGTCAATCTCAATCCGCAGCCCGGGATGCGCATTGCTGGCGCGCAGCGTACCCTTGTGCAGTTCCACCGCGCGCTGGGCAATCGCCAGCCCCAGTCCCACTCCGCCGCTTTCCCGGTTGCGATGGCCCTCTACGCGGTAGAACGGCTGAAAAATGCGGGCCAGCGCTTCCTCGGGAACGCCCGGCCCATAATCGCGTACCTGAATGTGCGCGGTGTGATCGTCGCATTTGAGCCGCACTTCGACCGAGGTTTGTGGAGGCGCGTATCGAATGGCGTTGCGAATCACGTTCTCCGCCGCGCGGCGCAGCAACTCGGGGTCACCTGTAATGGTCGCCGGACATTGGGCGTCCAAGTCTAGCGAGCATCCACGCGCCACTGCCTCAATCGAGCCGTCATTTACAATGTCGGCCAAAAGCTCATCGAGACGCACCCGTTGGGCTCGCAAGGCGCCGGGGTCAACTTCGGCCCGCGTTGATTGCAACAGTCCGCCCACCAAAAGATTGAGACGGTCGGCTTCTTTTTGAATACGGTCCAGCGCAGCATCGCGATTCTCACCCGATCGAGCCAGCTCAATGGCAACACTCAGGCGCGCCAGGGGCGATCGTAATTCGTGCGAAATATCGAGGAGCAAGCGGCGTTCGGCGGCTACCAGATTCTGGATACGTTCCGCCATTCGGTCAAAAGTGCGCGCCAGTTCACCCAGCTCATCGCGCCGAGTAGCCCCGGTGCGTGCCGAGAAATCTCCCTGGCCGAATCGTTCGAGTGCCGCCTGCAGCTTTCTCAGCGGCGAAGTCAGATATCGCGCCAGCAGGTAGGAAAGGACCAGAACTGCCAGCAGAACGAGAAATTGTTCCGGCGGAAGAAGAGACCGCGTGACCGCCGCCTCCGGAATCGACAAAATGAACCAATACTTCCCGTCCGCTGAACGGCGCGCAATCACGGAACGGTTTCGCCGCAGCCACGTCCACGATCCGGATTGAATGAGCGCGCGGCGGTCTTCGCCCGTAACCAGATCGCGGCCGTTCCCATCCGTCAGATAAGCTTCTGCCTGGAAAATTCCCTGAATCCGGTCCAGGTCCCAGCGCAACGCTTTCGCACCGCCGGATTCATAGGCTTCGCGAGCTTCGCGCGCCTGGAAGCGAAACGCGCGCACCATGGGAGCGTGGCGCATGGCATCGTCGAACCGCGCCTCGATGAGGTTGAAGCCGACGAAGGCGGCAAACACCGTTGCCAGAAACCACAGCAGGATTTTGGCGAACAGCGATCTCACACGCCGCCCTCGACCTCGTCCGCAAAAGAGCGCATAAACTGATACCCGGCGCCGCGGATCGTTTTGATGATCGGTTGGCCTGCTTCCAGTTTCTTCCGCAAATGGCTGATATGCATGTCAACGGAGCGGTCGAAAGCCGTGGCCTTGCGGTTGTACAAGCGCTCCATCAGATCGTCGCGCGACACCACCTGCCCGGCCGAACGCATCAACAGTTCGAGGATGTCGAATTCAAAGGTGGTGACTTCAATTTTTCGGCCATTGATAGAAACCTCACGTGCTCCCGGATCGATGTGCACGCCGTTGACCTCGAGGGGGCCCTCGGGCGAAGGCACACGCTCGAGACGCCGTAGAATGGCCCGAATACGAGCTACCAGCTCCCGCGGATTGAACGGCTTTCCGAGGTAGTCGTCCGCGCCCATTTCCAGGCCCGCGATGCGGTCCATGTCGTCACCCCGCGCGGTAAGCATCAGGACGGGAAGCCGGCTCTCGGCGCGCAGGCGGCGCAGGATCTCGAAGCCATCCAAGCCGGGAAGCATGACGTCCAGCACGATCAGGTTGAACCCGCCGTGGAGCGCGCGCTCCAACCCCCGCTTGCCTTCGTGCTCACATTCAACGGAAAACCCCTCGCGAGTCAGGAACTCGACCAGCAGGGAGCACAACTCGGCGTCATCGTCGATCAATAGTATGCGCACGGCTAGAATTTATCACGTGTGGCGCCGCGCAGCGCCGTGATTTACATAGATTTACAGCGAAACACTGCCAAATGCACGTTTATCGCAATAGGAGGCAGTTACATTTATGAAAATCCCATTGATTCGTTTTGCCGCGGCACCCGTACTGGCGTCAGGAATGTTGATGGCCCAGACAGCCGCTCCCGCTCCGGCGCAGCCACCCGCGCAGCATCGCCAGTGGCAGCGCGGACAGATGTTCGAGAAAATGGCGGCGAAGCTGAACCTCACGGACGCCCAGAAAACGCAGGCTCAGTCTATCTGGAAATCGGCGCGTGAGTCGGCGCGGCCCGTGGCCCAGCAGCTTCGGCAGGCGCGCGTGGCATTGCGCCAAGCCGCAAAAGCGGGCCAACCGGCCGCTAACATCGATCAACTCGCGGCCAACGCTGGCCAGTTGACCGGGCAGCTCGTGGCCGTTCGTACGAAAGCGTTCGAACAATTCTACGCGATGCTGACGCCCGAGCAGCGCAGCACGGCCGACCAACTTGGCAACCACTTCCATGGTATGTTCATGGGTGGCCATGCACACGCTCCCGGAGCTGGCGCGGGTTCCTAACGCACCGTCACCGGTTGTTTTGCCCGCGTTCAGGTTATGGCGAGTGTGCCTTGCCGGTCCTCTCACACTCGCTGTAACCTCGATTCTCCTGTTGCAGCCGGCTCGCGCCCAGAAGCGGCGCGACGCCATACTCCAGCTGCGCGACGATGTTTCTACAGCCATGGCGCACGCCACACTGACCGAGAAGCAGACGCACAAGTTGGACCACTGCCGTCAAACACTCCTGCTGGCCGCGGAGTCGGGACGCGTGCACAAAGCCGCGACCAAGCGCGATCTCGATGCCGCGGTCAAAGACATTGAGAAAGCGGTTAACGGTGGGCCGTTCGAAGCCGAAGACCGCGATCTGGTCCGGCAGGACATCGCTCAGCTCCGCACCATCGAGCGGGACCAGCAAATCAAGCGCGCCCAGCGGTAAGGTCGGGAGCTTCTCCAGTTGCTATTCCTGCTTGCCGATCTTGCACAACGGATCTCCCACTACAATGTTCTGCCAACTTAAACTTGGCATCGAAAGATAGTAGCTCTCGGCCAGGTTGCGTCCGTTGAAATAGGCGGGAAACAGGTATTGCGGGTGCGGAGTTGCGGCCAGGTATGGCTCATAAACATGCCCGGAACAGCCGCTGGCGCCTTCGTGAATGTAGTCGGCTGTCAGTGTTTGCGGTGATCCGGCAAAAAAGTGCGAGCCGTCTTCCCAGGTAGTGATGTTCCAGTCGTCGGGCGGACGCGCGAAGGTACGGCCATCGGTGGATACGAACTCGGTGGCGATCGCCCCTGGCAACCAATCGAACCCGAGCAGACGCTGCTTCCGGTCGCGGTCATTCGAGCCCCACGCCGCATAGCCGATCACGTCGCGTTGGTTGTAAAGCACGTGACCGCTATCCTCCAGCACCACGCGATCCGTGGGTAAGGAGCGTGCCGCTTCCCGCAGCCAGTCGTTTCCACCACCGTCGCTATCGCCGGCTTTCAGGTCGAAGACAAATTTGCCCCGATTCCGCGCTTCGAGCGAGTGATCGATCATCGCAGCGACGTCGGCGAAATCGTACCCGGCGAGGCGTGTGACAAGGCAGATGGGAAACTGCCGGTGTTCGAACCGGGCCTTCATCTGGCGGTAGAACGGGTTCGGCAGCGGGCCCGCCGGACTGACCGATATTCCTTTCATCTTGCGATAAAGCAGCGTGAGTTCCGAATCCACCGAGGCTGCGTCGGTAGCCATTCCCTGCCCTGTGCCCTTGATCTTCAGCGGCACACCTAGTGTGGTCGCGATGTAAAGAATTCTTTCCGATAGCTGATTGGTCCCCAGACAGCGTGCAATGGGGCGCTCGATTTCCCCCTCATACACGGCTCGCGATATCTCTTCGGCGTCCGTGGTTTTTATGCGGCACAGATTCGCCAGAGGAATCTCGCGTTTGTGGATGTAGTAGTCCCCGATACGCCGGGAAAGGTTCGAAGATTGATTGACCACCACGAGCACGTTCTCAGCAGTTTGGCCGAAAACAGTGACAGCCGAAAATGCGATGAGAAGAGTGGTCCGGGGCGGATATCTCACGAAATTCCTTCCATTTGGCGGACGCTGACCGTCAACACAATATCTTCCCAAACGCCGAAACTGCGGCTGGCAGGCCGTTCCAGGTCTGTTACAATAATTACCATTGCACGGCTTGCGGGTCGGCTGCCGCAGCATCACGAACGGGAAGACGTGCCTTAGGCACCATGGATTTTGATCAGCTTCACACGTTCCTCGAGATTGTACGGCTAAAGAGTTTTTCTAAAGCCGCACAAACGTGCTACCGTACGCAACCCGCCATCAGCGCACAAATTCGCCAGTTGGAACAAGAGCTGAAAACGGAGCTGTTCGAGCGATTCGGGAGCCGGATCTCGCTGACCACCGCGGGCCGGGTCTTCGCCGGATACGCAGAACAGATTCTCGACTTGCGCCGCCGCGTGCAAGATGAAATCAACGAATTGGAGCGTGTGCCTCGCGGGGAACTGGTGATCGCAGCCAACGAGGCCACCTGCATCTACGTGCTGCCGCAGGTTTTTGCGGAATATAAGAAGCAGTTCCCTGGCGTGCAGTTGCAGGTGGACCGGTCGTACGGTTCCCGCGTGGTGGAAGCGGTAACTGAAAATATTGCGGATTTCGGCCTCACGCAGTTGCCGGTTCAGGAAAAACGCGTCCAGGTCGCGGATATTTATCGCGATGAAATTCGCATCATTGTGCCTCCCAAGCACGCGCTGGGAGACAAGACCTCGGTTACGTGCTATGATGTGGCACCTTATCCGCTGCTGCTGCCGAAATCCGGAACCACGCGCGCACGCCTCAACGCGTGGCTCGAGCCGGTAGAGGACCAGGTACAAGTTTCCATGGAACTGGATTCCACTGAAATGATGAAGCGGTTCACTATGGCGGCGTTAGGTCTCTCGTTCCTGGCTGCATCCAACTGCCGCGAGGAGGTGGCGACCGGGAAGTTGCGTTCCCTGGCGCTTGCGCCTGAGCCTATGATGCGGCGATTAGGGCTGATCTATCGTAAAGACAAGGCCCTCTCTAAGGCAGCGCTGGGCTTTATTCAAGTAGTTCTTGAGAATTTTGGCGAATCCGCCCACGAGAACGTGAAGGGCCCGCGGCTGGCGGTCCGATAAGCGAACATGGCGATTCGATGCTCAGCGTGTAACCGAAGGTTCGAGGACGATCTCGACAACTGTCCCCACTGCGGCGAGCCGGCCCGTGTAAAGCCGGTGGCCATGTTAAAGACCTCCACCATCCTCATCTCGTCGAGCGATACCGAGGGCGTGTATCGTTCCGTCCGGGACATTCCCGAGCCGCTACGGCGCAAGCTGCTGCGGTCGACCAGCGGTTTGAATGCGCGAACGATTCTGATTGCCGACCGCCGGGGCCAGCAGCAAATCGCGCGCGCCATACAGTCGTTACCAACAACCTCGCCCGTTACATCTGCATTGCACGCCGCTGCCAGGGCACCACGCAAGCTTACCGTGGCGCACGCCGCCGGGCTTATCCTCGCTGGGGCCACGGGGGTAATCGCCTGGCTGCTCCTGTTTCGCCGTTAACAGCGGATCACATCGGGATTGCTCCGAAAATCGACCGTTTCCGGAACATTCCGGCTCCGTGGGCGTCCAATCAAATCATGCGTTTTACGGTGATGCTACTAGTGTTTCTCACGTTTCCCTGCTTTTCCGCGGATGTTAACGGCAAAGGCGCCAAAAAGCCAGTCGTAAAAGCTGCGGCAAAGAAGGCCGGCCCGGTAGCAGCCGGGGAGGACTGGACGGTCTGGGGTGGTAAGAACCGAGACTTTATCGTGAACACTTCGGGGTTGGCAAATTCCTGGCCCGCTAGCGGGCCTAAAAAGCTCTGGAGCCGCCCGATGGGAGATGGCTACTCCGCCATTGCCGAGGAAGGCGGTGTGCTGTATACCGCGTTCCGGCGCGGCTCGAAAGACGTGATCACCGCGCTCGACGCGGCCACGGGCAACACGCGATGGGAATACGAGTACGACAATCCGTTTACCAACTCATTCTCGGAAAAGGTCGGCCCAGGGCCTTACGCCATGCCGGAGGTGGTCGGCGACCGCGTGATCGCGGCGAGCGGAACCGGTAAGATCCACTCGCTCGACAAGAAGACGGGAAAGGTGGTGTGGTCTCACGACTTGTATTCCGAGTTTCACGGAACACATTTGCAGTACGGCTACTCCTGCCATGCCCTGCCCTACAAGGACACGCTGATCTTCCTTGCCGGCGGCGATGGAGACGGCGCCATCGCGTTCCGGCAAAGCGACGGCGCGGTGGTATGGAAGGCCCTGCAATTCACGAATTCGCATTCTTCGCCGCTGATGATCAATGTGGATGGCCAGACGCAGGTGGTCGCGCTCGCGGCCAACACCGTCTTCGGCTTCAACCCCGATAACGGCGCGCTGCTTTGGACGCATGAGCACAAGACTCCCTACGGCCTGGCCATCAGTACGCCGGTTTGGGCGCCGGGAAACCTGCTGTTCGTTGCGTCCGCTTATGGCGTGGGCGCCCGCACACTGCATCTCAGTCAATCGGGTGGCCGAACCACGGTCAACGAACTTTGGTACAACCCGCATCTCGAGTTGCACATCGGAACCGCGATTCAGAAGGACGGCTACGTGTACATTTCGAGCGGATACAGCGGCCCGGTTCTGATGAGCGCCGTCGAGTTGAAGACCGGTACCATTAAGTGGCGCGAACGTGGCTTCGCCAAGGCGCAGCTTATCTACGCTGATGGCAAAATGATTCTGGCTGATGAGGACGGCACGCTAGCCCTTTGCCGGGTGAGTCCAGAGAAGTTCGAGGTGCTGTCGAAAGCCTCCGTTCTGCAGAACATCGCGTGGACACCCCCCACACTAGTGGGCACCCATTTGTATGTTCGGGACCGGAAGACGATCGATGCATTCGATCTTGCGCCTTAACAGCAAAACTTGCTGTTTACTCGAAGCGCAACGCGTGCATCGGATCGATGGAAGTGGCGCGCCGGGCCGGCAAAAAGCCCGCTAACACGACCACAGCCGCGATGCCAAGCGTCGCCAGGAGCAAGGTCAAAAGATCAGTCGGCTTCACGCCGAACAACTGGGCCTCGACCAGCCGTGTGAGAAAGAGGGAAGCAGTCAATCCGATCCCGAGCCCCACGCCGGCGAGTAGCATTACCTCTCGCATGATGAGACGGATCACTGACCCGCGATTGGCTCCGAGCGCCATGCGGATCCCGATCTCGCGCGTTCTGCGGGAGACGGTGAACGCCATCACGCCATACAAACCAATCGCCGCCAACAGCGTGGCCAGCCCGCCAAATGCCATCGACAGAGTCGCAAGCAGGCGCTCCGTCAGCAGCGAATTGGCAACCGTCTGGTCGAGGGTGCGCATTTCGTAAATCGGCACGTTGGCATCAACTTCGCGGATGGCGTGGCGCAGAGTGCCGAACAGACCCAACGGCGGAGCACCCGTTCTGACGTACACGGTCATGCTGTCGACCCAGTCCTGTTGCGCGTAAGGAACGTATAACTCGTACGGCACTTCCTCGCGCATATCTTCGTACTTGGTGTCGCCGGCCACGCCGACGATCTCGATGTCCGTTTTGGTCCCCGGGTCCATGCCAAAGCCGATGTGGCGCCCCAGCGGGCTCCGGTCTCCAAAATACCGCTTGGCGAATTGCTGGTTCACAATAGCGGCCTTGGGCGCGCCGTAGATATCTTTGACCGTAAAATCGCGTCCGCCGAGAATCGGAATCTTCAGCGTCTCGAAAAACCGCGGCGAGCAGAACTGCATGTGCGGATCGGGTTCTTGGCCCTGCTTCGGCGTGTAACCTTCAATCGTGATCGAATTGTCCCACTCCCAGCCTTCCACCACGGGGATTACTGCCAGAGCCATGGATTCGATGCCGGGTACGGCTTCGAGCCGGTTCGTCAACTGCCGAAAGTATTGACGGGTCCATGCAACGTTGTATCCACGGCTAAGCGTGGGTTCCACGCGAACGGCAACCAGGTTCCGCGCTTGGAACCCCGGTTGTAGTTCCTTCAGATTGTTCAAGCTTTGCAGGAACAGACCAGCGCTCACCAGCAGGAGCAATGAGAGCGCCACTTGCGCCACCACCAGGCTCTTCCGCAACGTGCCGGACGCGCCGCCGACCACCGAACCGGCTTCGTCCTTTAGCGTCGCAGCCAGCTCCGGCCGGGTTGCGAGGAGCCCCGGTGCAAGCCCGAACAGAACTCCGGTAAGGAGCGAAATGAACAAGGTAAATGCGAGAACGCTCGCATCCGGCGCGGTCGAGATGGTGATTGCCCACACGTCGGCAGGCTGAAAGCTGATGAGCGCCCGATCCATCCAGATAGCAAGGAGCAAGCCCGCCACTCCGCCGGCTAAAGACAGCAGAACACTCTCTGTCAGCAGTTGCCGGATCAATCGCCAGCGGCCGGCACCTAGTGCGAGCCTCACGGCAATCTCTTTTTGCCGCGACGACGCTCGCGCGATCAGCAGGTTCGCCAGATTGGAACAGGCGATCAACAGCACCAGCGCGACAATGGCCATCAGAGCTAACAGCGGCTTCGAGAATTGCTCGCGGAGATGCGATCGTCCCTTCGATGCCGGTATGACGTCCATCCACATGCGCAGAAACTGTTGCTTGCTGTATGCGCTGGCGTGCGCAAAAGCGGCTTGCTGCACTTCCATTTGCAAAATCTGGTGAAACAGCGGTTGTAATCCGGCTTTAGCCTGTTCACTCGTAACACCGGGTTTGAGCCGCCCGAACACCTGCACGAAACGGCGGCGCCGGTTATTCAGCTCCAAAAACTGCTGATCCGGCGGCATGGCGTCATGCATGGTAATGGGAACGCGGATCTGCGGCGAACTGCCGGGTTCCACGCCGTTGAAACCTGCCTGGCTCACGCCCACGACCGTCAGCGGATAGCCGTCCACTACAATCCGCTTGCCGACAATGCCGCGATCGCCGCCGAAACGAGCCTTCCAGTAGGCGTAGCTCAGAACAACGAGCGGATGCGCACCCTGCATGAGGTCGTCGGATGCGTTGAACACGCGCCCTGCTGCTGCCCCCACACCCAGCACGGGAAAGTAATTCCCGGAAACGAATTCAAGCGCCACAAGTTCCGTTCTGCCCTCATAGCTCAGGCTGGCATTCGTGCCGTTGCGGCAGAACATGCCGCTGAACACGTGGTTCTTCTCGCGGAAATCCTGGTACATCGAGTAGGAAAGCGCGTTAGGCCCATTGTTACTGCCGTAGTGATTCCCGCGCGCCGTGAGCAGCACCAACTCTTCAGGGTGGCGAACCGGAAGAGACTGCAGAATGAGCTGGTTGATGAGCGTGAAGATGGCGGTGTTCGCGCCGATTCCGAGGGCCAGCGAAAGAACCGCAACCGAAACGAAAAGCGGTGACTTGCGAAGGGTGCGCGCCGCGTAGCGCAGGTCTTGCAGCAGGGTTGCCATTAACCCTTATACTGCGCCGCCTGAAATTGGTTACCCTGCCGGGCCGCGAGTTAGATCAGGCTGCATTCAATGAGGTTGAGCTCTTGGGCGACCTTGTGCTGCATTTCTTGCAGCGGCGGCTGAAGCCCATGGGGATCTTGCGGAAGCAGGCTCAGCACCCTGGCTGTATCCCACTCTTGCAACGGGCCGGCGGCCAGGAAGCCATCCATATTCGCCGCTGCGCACGAGGCCTGAACCAGGATTCGAACCTTTGGAGTGTCCGGCGCCACAGCATCATGGTGATTGGCAATCACGTCCGTCAGGCCGTACTGGAAATTCCATAACTTCGCGAGGTGTCCGCCTACCTGGCAATGGTCGAGCGAGAACATCTGGCGTTCCAGTTCGCGAGAATCGGCCTTGCCGTTCTCCGACGCCTTTTCCAGATACTTCACATACGTGTCGGGCGCCAACTTGAACAACGCAATGCGGCCCAAATCGTGGAGAATGGCGGCCGTGTAAAGCATGGGACGGTCGAGCACATACCACTTCGCGAGCTCTTCGCCCCACAAGGCGGCGGCAAGGCTATGACGCCAGCAAGCGCGAAGGACGGGGCTGTCACCCGGTGCCATATAGTTCTTAAGCGCCACTGTCACCAGCATGTCGCGGATACGGTTCGCGCCCACCAGCGATAACGCACGCAAAACGCTTGTGACCTCGCGATTAAACCCGAAAAGGGCCGAATTAGCAAGGCGGATCACCTGGCTGGACAGGGCCGTATCGGCCATGATGAGGCGAGACACCTCGCGAAAGTCAGCGTCATCGTCGCTGATGACTGAGAGTAATTTGATGGCGACCGCCGGGAACGGCGGAAGCGATTTGAGTCCCGGCAGCTTGCCGAAACTAACTTCGCTTTTGGAGTCTCCGTTTTCGCCTAATTGCGGCTGGCTTGACAACTGTCCGTATTGTACCTTCGGATACAGTTGTTAACAAGTTTTTAGGCTAATACGCCGGGAGGGACGGCGCCCAATAGCTGGTCCGCTTCGTCAGACCGGCCCGCCAGACGCAGTGCGGCAGCGGCAACGTTATCCGAGGTTAAGCCGTAGTGCTGAAAAACCTCGGAGCCAGGTGCGGAAGCGCCATAGCGATCCACTGCGATGATGGCTCCCTCGTCCCCCACCCATCGATGCCACCCGAGCGATGCGCCCGCTTCAACGGATACGCGCTTCCTGATTTTTGCCGGCAGCACACTCTCCCGATAGGCCGGGCTCTGAGCTTCGAACAGGTCCCAACTCGGCATGCTCACAACGCGGGCTTTCACCCCCGATTTCAGCAGCGTGGACTGCGCCTTCACGCATAAGCTGACTTCGGACCCGGTACCGATGAGGATGACGTCCGGCTGGCCATCGGCGTCGGACAAGATATAGGCGCCTTTGGCGACTCCGGCATCCTTGGCACGGCTGCGATCTAAATGGGGTACCGCCTGGCGAGTAAATACCAGCGCAGTCGGCCCGTGGTGTTCAATCGCAAAAGCCCACGCCTCGGATACCTCGTTGGGATCCGCCGGACGGATGAGAGTGAGATTGGGCACAGCACGCAATGCGGCCAGTTGTTCCACAGGTTGGTGCGTCGGTCCATCTTCGCCCAGTCCGATACTATCGTGCGTGAACACATAGACGGCCTTGAGATGGCTGAGCGCGCCCAGGCGAATAGCCGGCTTCATGTAATCCGAGAACGTGAAAAAGGTCGCGCTGAATGGAAGCAACCCACCGTGCGCGGCCATTCCATTCACGGCTGCACCCATGGCGTGCTCGCGAATCCCGAATGCCGTATTCCGACCGGAATAGCTCCATTCGCCGCCCACCGCTCCTTGCGTGCCGGGGCCGCCAAACTCCGCAGGCTGGAAATCCCCCATGCCTTTCAATGCGGTGTCGGTTGACGGATTCAAATCTGCCGACCCGCCGATAATATTCGGTATCCGCTTGGCCAACGCATTCAACGCGGCTCCGCCGGCGGCCCTGGTGGCGATCGCTTTATCCGTGGGACTCCACTTGGGAAGATCGGCAGCCCAGTCCTCGGGCAGTTTGCCGCTCATGATTTGCTGGAATTCGGCGGCTTCCTTGGGGAATGCCTTTTGGTAGGCATCGAACTGTTTTCGCCACTCTGTCTCGGCTGCGGCACCCTGCGGTACGGCTTGGCGGAAGAAAGCGAGTGCATTCTCAGGCAGATAGAACTTATCCATGCTAGGCCAGCCGAGAGCCTTCTTCGTCAACTGCAGTTCCTCTTCGCCTAGCGGGTTGCCGTGTGAAGAAAAGTTGTCCTGTTTGTTCGGGCTGCCGTATCCGATGTGCGTGTGTGCCAGAATGAGCGAAGGCCGCCGGTCTTCGGCTTGCGCTTCCTCAATGGCGCGGGCAACATCCTCGGTGTCGTTCCCGTCGGGAACGGTGCGAGTATGCCAGCCGTACGCTTCGAAACGCTTGCCCACATCTTCGGTGAAATCGAGGTCAATGGATCCGGCGAGCGAGATATGGTTCTGATCGTACAAGTAAATCAGCTTTCCCAGGCGAAGGTGCCCGGCCAACGAAGCGGCCTCTTGGGTCACACCTTCCATCAGATCGCCGTCGCCGCAGATCGCATATGTGTAGTGGTCGACGATCCTGTGGCCCGGGCGGTTGTAGCGCGCCGCCAACCAAGCTTCCGCGATGGCCAATCCGACGCCGTTGGCGAAACCCTGCCCGAGCGGTCCGGTGGATACTTCCACGCCCGGTGTTTCCCCCCGCTCCGGGTGGCCTGGTGTCTTGCTGCCCCATTTCCTGAATCGTTTGAGTTCATCCAGCGGAAGATCGTACCCAGTGAGGTGCAAGAGGCTGTACAACAACATGGAGCCGTGGCCGGCGGATAACACGAAGCGGTCGCGGTCTTCCCACTGCGGGTTCTTCGGATTGTATTTTAGAAAGCGCGTCCACAGTGTAAAGGCCATCGCCGCAGCGCCCATAGGCATTCCGGGATGCCCGGCATTGGCAAACTGCACCGCATCCGCGGATAACATGCGGATCGTGTTGATACAAAGATTTTCAAGCGCCGCGTCAGGTTTCGAGTGCACAAATCCTCCAACGTTTGAGTCTAGCAGTTGGATGCAGTGCCTCTCAGGGAGGCTTCGGCCAGCCTACTCGGAAAGATGCCGGTGCAGGTGGGGGTGGGGTTGTAACGCGCCTTCTCCGTGAACGTGATGATGGGGCCGGACCAGTTTCGTCCGCTCGAGCAGGGCCACATCGTGCAACACGGCTAACGGCGTACCTTCGGCGGCCACCGATCCGTTCTCCAGCACGTAACACCGGTCGGCGATGTCTTCGAGCGTATCGAGATCGTGCGTCGCCGTGATCACGGTCTTCAAACGGTTGCCCCAGGAAACGAGAAACTCAACAATTTGTGCCTGGCTACTGGGATCGAGTGCCGCACTAGGCTCATCGAGCAGCAGTACCTCGGGGTCGAGCACTAGAACCGACGCCAGCGCGACTCGCTTCTTCTCACCGCCGGACAAGCGGTGCGGGGCACGATCTCTCAGGTGCGCGATGCCCATCAGGTCGAGCGTTTCGTTCACGCGTTCGCGAATTTGTACTTTAGGCCACTGAAGCTGCAACGGACCGAAGGCAACCTCATCGAATACGCTCGGATTGAATAGCTGGATATCCGGGTTTTGAAAAACCATCCCCACGCGGCGCCGGAATCCGTAAAAGAATTGCTCATTGTCCAGGCGGGGTTCCGTCAGCCTTTCTCCGAAAAAAGAGATATCGCCGCGTTCGGGGAAATAGAGGCCGGCCAACAGGCGAAGCAGTGTCGACTTGCCCGAGCCATTCGCCCCGAGCAGCGCCACGCGCTCGCCGCGCTTAACGTACATCGATAACCCGTTCAGCGCAGCCACCTGGAGATAGCGAAACGAGACGTCCGCTACATCAAAAGCGACCTCGCAGGTTTCTCTCATCGGCCGAACCAGATGGCAAGCGCGCCGAATGCGACGAATCCTGCCGCCCGCAGCCAGTTTCCAAAACCCATTTCCCACTCATCCAGGAGACGGATCTGCCCGCGAAATCCCCTGGATTGCATCGCCATATGCACCTCGCCGCTCAACTGGAGGCTTTTGTCGAGGAGCACCCCGGCGCTTGAAACCGCTAGCCGCCGCCGGTCTGACGGCCCCAGGATGCCGACCAGCCGCGACTCGCGCGATTCGAACATGTCGCGCGCGATTTGTAAGAAAAGGAACATGTAGCGATACGTCATACCAAGAATAGCTACGAGAACGGCGGGAAAACGGACGGATCGCAGCGCAGCGAGTAAATGGGTCCAAAGCGTTGTCAGAATTAACAGGATTGAAAGAGTGGCCGCCGTTTCGGCGCGCAAAATCAGGAAGGCCGCAGCTTTAACACCCTGCTGTGTGATCGGCCACCCAACAACCGGCGTGAGAAAAACAGCCGCGCCCGGCGTCAGGAAGATTGCGGGCAACGCAATGACCCCAGTGAAAGCGGCAACCGCAAGCCAAACACGCGCGGCCAAAGTCTTCACGGGAATGTGTGACAGAACAGCCAAAACAACGGCAACCAGGAAGATTACCGCCAACGCCCAAACGCGACGCACGGCGATGGCTGCAAGAACCAAGGCCCCAACGCCAATCAGTTTCACGCGAGGATCAAGACGCTGCAAAAGGCCGTCCGCCATCGCCATGTCCTCGGCAAAAAGTGTATGCTGCATGGCTTCCAGCAGACCGCGTAAGGTTTTTTCGACGAAGCTCTTGCGCCGCGGGCGATCGGAAGGCACCCAGGAAGAATGGGATTTGGATCGACTCTGGCCGAGGAGCCACGTAGCCAGCACGCAGCTTCCCAGAATCAATCCGACTCCCACCATTGCCGACACGAAGTAACCGAAGGCGGCGCTGCGAATGAAACCCGGGGCGTATCGCGAGAGAGGCGCAGTCCAGATAGATGACAGCCGTTCCAGCCCTCGCGGGACATGGTCCGGCGGCAATTGATTGCGGGAGGCGGCTGCAATCTCTGCTCTCACTTGTGGGTTCGACAGATCCTGAGCAGTCCATTCTCCCCAGGCACTTCCTGCCGCGAGAATGCCGAGCGGGGTCAGGATTAAAAAGAGCGCCAGTCCCAACCAGAGCTTTCGTGCCGTGGGCAAAGTGATGGCTTCGGGCATTGCCAGCACGGCGGCGTTGCAATCCGGAGCGTCGGGAGCGGATCGGCGGAGGAGACCGACATCGGTTCTTTGCAGGTAAGCGACAATACCCGCCGAAATGACGAATTCGGCCAGTCCCGCAAGGGTCAGATGCCCGATCATCATGGCCGGGATTGAGATGCTCAAGGGGTAAGGAGCGTAGAGCGGAGCGCCGGCGGGGTCGTGGAACAGAATCGGCTGAATACCGAACTCGATGGCAGCGCAGAATGCGGCGATGTTGATGGCTACGTAGCCGCCGACCCCTGCCGCCAGAACGCGACGCGCCGAACCCAAAGTAGCCCGGAAGCCGATCAGCCGGTAGAGCGCATAGCTCGCCAGAGAGCCGACGATGGCCATGTTGAAACAGTTCGCGCCAATCGCCGTAATCCCGCCGTCACCGAAGAACACGGCTTGAATCACCAACGCGATGGAAATAGCCAACATGGACGCCCACGGGCCGAGCACGATGGAGGCGACCCCCATACCCACAGCGTGCCCCGTGGTGCCGCCTGGCAGCGGCAGGTTGAACATCATGATCACAAAGGAAAATGCCGCGAACACGGACAAGAGCGGAACCATCCGTGTGGTGAGCGTTTTTTGAACGCGGCGCAAGGCCGTGTACCAAAAAGGCGCGGCAGCGGCTACGAGAACGCCGCAGGTGGAAGGACTTAGGTATCCATCAGGAATGTGCAAGAACTGCTGTCCCTAACGTCAGCAGCATAGCACGATCCCGGCATTCGTGCGAAACCAGAGGCCGTTACGGAAGGTCGTGACCCGACGTGGTAATCGTCAGCCGGCCGTGCTTCACGCCCTTGGCGGCGATGAGGGCATTGGACAGCTTCTGCACGAGCGACGCCGTGCCGCGCACCAGGATCACTTCGAGACAATTGTCATGGTCGAGATGCACATGCAACGAAGAAAGCACGGCTGAATGGTACTGGTGTTGCAACTCTGTGAGCTTGTCCGTGATCAAGCGAGTATGGTGGTCGTAGACGAGGGTCACGGTGCCGAAGACTTCGGAATCCGACGACTTCCACGCCTCCTGCACCATTTCATTGCGGATTAAGTCGCGGAACGCTTCCGAGCGGTTCGTGTAGCCGCGTTCGGCGATGAGCTTATCAAACTTGCCTAGCAGATCACCATTAATAGCCACGCCAATGCGGCATAGTTCCTTCATATCGTTAAACAACAGCATACATCGGCCACACGGAGCCGATTTCGCGGCGCGGGGAAACCAATATCTTCGTTACCTAACGGTTCAAAAAACGGAGAGTGGTGCGGTCGAGAGGACTTGAACCTCCACGGGGGGTACCCACATGCACCTCAAGCATGCGCGTCTGCCAATTCCGCCACGACCGCAATTCGTGGAACTACTTCTTCGCCGGCGCTGGAGCCGGTTGCTGCTTTGCAGCCGGCGGAATTGACGCGGGCGCCGATTTCTTGACAGGCGCGCTGCGCTCCAATACCGTTCCGGCTCCGCCGCTGTTGCGTGACGACAAAACCGATAGCGCCAGGGACGTGCACATAAATACGATCGCTGAAATCGTGGTCGCCTTGGAAAGCAATGTTGCCGACCCACGCGGCCCGAACGCTGTCTGAGAACCCATGCCGCCAAACGCCCCCGCCAAGTCTGCCGCTTTGCCGCTCTGGAGCAGCACAACGATGATTAGAAAAATGCAGACCACGACGTGAATGACGGTAATCAAGATATACATAACCGGTCTCTTTAGTATAGGAAACCGTCGTGCAGCGGGTCAAACAGCAAAGGGGGTGTATTACCACTACGTTGGCGACCCACCCCCTTTTCCCCATATTTTTTCCAACACACCATTTTCCATCGCAGCAAAAATTTTCACCGCCCAAATTTTTCTCTCCGCCTCCGCTCGCTTCGCTCGCTCCGGCCCGCGCTTGGCGGGTTTACGGCAGCAAAACTTT
>Ga0335069_10000702_pt1 | contig 54671 bp, 57 predicted proteins | sample Lox_Sample_11_FD_206714 | JGI IMG/M metagenome (GOLD analysis project Ga0335069, IMG submission 206714) | Soil microbial communities from Loxahatchee National Wildlife Refuge, Florida, United States - Lox_Sample_1.1 | ecosystem: Environmental > Terrestrial > Soil > Wetlands | place: USA... | reverse complement strand
AATCCGCGCCTCGTGTACTGCTCGATCACCGGCTTCGGCCAGGACGGCCCCTATCGCGACCGGCCCGGCTACGACTTCATGGTGCAGGGCCTGGGCGGCCTCATGAGCGTGACCGGCGAGCGCGACGACCTGCCGGGCGGGGGGCCGCAGAAGGTGGGGGTGGCCGTCTCCGACCTTTTCACGGGAATGTACGCGACGAGCGCGATACTCGCCGCGCTCCTGCACCGGCATGCGAGCGGGAAGGGGCAGTACATCGACCTCGCGCTCCTCGACGTGCAGGTGGCCACGCTGGCGAACCTGAGCTCGGCCTATTTCGCCTCGGGCGAGGTGCCGCGCCGCATGGGCAACGCGCACCAGGCGATCGTCCCGTACCACGTGTTCCGCGCGGCCGACGAGTTCCTCATCGTCGCGGTGGGCAACGACTCGCAGTTCGCGAAGTTCTGCGAGGTGATCGGCGAGGGCGGCTGGCCGCGCGACGAGCGTTTCGCGACGAACCCCGCGCGCGTGCGCCATCGCGACCTCCTGGTGGGCCTCATCGGCGAGCGGCTGAAGGAGCGCGCGGCGCGCGACTGGCTCGCAAGCCTCGCGGCCGCGGGCGTTCCGAGCGGGCCCATCAACGACCTCGCGCAGGTATTCGCCGATCCGCAGGTGCGTCACCGCGGGATGGAAGTGCGAGCGCCGCACGCGGCCGCGGGCGAAGTGCGCATGGTCGCGAGCCCGGTGAAATTCTCGGAAACGCCCATCACCTACGGCGTGGCGCCCCCCAGGCTGGGCGAGCACACGCAGGCGGTGCTGGAGGGCGTGCTGGGCCTTGCGCCGGCCGAAATCGAGGCCCTGCGCGCGAAGGGCGTGATCTAGGGCGCGCCCGCGCAAACTCGCCGCAATATCAGTTGTTGCTCAAGGTCTTGTGGGCTAGACTCGCCCCAGGATCTCCCCCAAGAGGGAACCCCAGGACGCTCAGCGAAGAGCGCCTTTCCAGGAGGGTGGAAGCTTGCAGCCGACCGACATCGCGCATCCCGACTACTTCCACAAGGTGGTCGACTGCCAGTGGGCGTGTCCCGCCCACACGCCGGTTCCCGAATACATCCGCCTCATCGCCCAGGGCCGTTACGCCGACGCGTACATGGTCAACTGGCACTCGAACGTCTTTCCCGGAATCCTCGGGCGCACGTGCGACCGGCCCTGCGAGCCCGCCTGCCGCCGTGGCCGCGTGGAGGAAAACCAGGGCGCCAAGCCCGAGCCGGTGGCCATCTGCCGCCTGAAGCGCGTCGCCGCCGACTACAAGGACGACATCCGCCCGCACCTTCCGAAGAAGGCCGCGCGGCGCAACGGCAAGCGCATCGCCTGCGTGGGCGCGGGCCCCGCGTCGCTCACGGTGGCGCGCGACCTCGCGCCGCTCGGCTACGACGTCACGCTGTTCGACTCCGATCGCCAGGCGGGCGGCATGATCCGCTCGCAGATCCCCAAGTTCCGCCTTCCCGAGAGCGTGATCGACGAGGAAGTGGGCTACGTGCTGGGGCTCGGCATCGAGCTGCGCGCGGGCCACCGCATCGATTCGCTCAAGGCGCTGCTCGCCGAGGGCTATGACGCCGTGTTCGTGGGCTCGGGCGCGCCGCGCGGGCGCGACCTCGACATTCCCGGCCGCAAGGAGGCCGCCGCGCACATCCACATCGGGATCGACTGGCTCGCCTCGGTGGCCTTTGGCCACATCACCACCATCGGCCGGCGCGTGGTCGTGCTGGGCGGCGGCAACACCGCCATGGACTGCTGCCGCTCGTCGCGGCGCCTGGGCGGCGCGGAGGTGAAGGTGATCGTGCGCTCGGGCTTCGAGGAGATGAAGGCGAGCCCGTGGGAGAAGGAGGACGCGATGCACGAGGGCATCCCGATCCTCAACTACCTCGTGCCCCGCGCGTTCGTGCACGAAGAGGGGCGCCTGACGGGCGTGCAGTTCGAGAAGGTGAAGGCGGTCTACGACGACAAGGGCCGGCGCTCGCTCGTGCCCACCGGCGAGCCCGACGAGGTGCACGAGTGCGACGACGTGCTGGTGGCCGTCGGCCAGGAAAACGCGTTCCCGTGGATCGAGCGCGATGCGGGCATCGAGTTCGACAAGTGGGGCATGCCGGTCCTCGATCCCGTCACGCTGCAATCGACCCGCCCCGACGTGTTCTTCGGCGGGGACGCGGCGCTCGGCCCGAAGAACATCATCTGGGCCGTGGCCCATGGGCACGATGCGGCGATCTCCATCGACCGCCTCTGCCACGGCGAGGACGTGCGCGACCGTCCGCCTCCCCACGTGAACCTCATGTCCCAGAAGATGGGCATCCACGAGTGGAGCTACGACAACCAGGTCGCCAACGACGCGCGCTTCAAGGTCCCCCTCAAGGAATTGAAGATCGCCCTGGCCAACATCCGCGAGGAAGTGGAGCTGGGGTTCGACCCGGAGCTCGCCCTCAAGGAGGCGAAACGCTGCCTCAACTGCGACGTGCAGACGGTCTTCGCGCCCAAGCTGTGCATCGAGTGCGACGCGTGCGTGGACATCTGCCCGATGGACTGCATCACCTTCACCGCCAACGCCGAGGAGGGAGAGCTTCGCGCGACGCTCAATGCCCCCGCGGAAAACCTGGCCCAGGCGCTCTACGTCTCGCCCGCCCTCAAGACGGGCCGGATCATGGCCAAGGACGAGGATGTCTGCCTGCACTGCGGCCTGTGCGCCGAGCGCTGCCCCACCGGGGCCTGGGACATGCAGAAATTCCTCCTGGAGACGACCCCGGCGGGCACCCGCTGCCCGAAACGGGTCCCCCAGGAGGCGGCCGCCTGAAAACGGCCGATTACGGGTGTAATTCCCTGTTTTCCCACGAATTCCGCGGTTGAATTTAGAATGCGCCCGCGTAAGTCGAAAAGGGGGAACAACGATGCAACGGAACAAGCTACTCAATGTGATCGCGAGGCCTGCGGCCGCGCTGGTCTTCGCGGGCGCTGCGCTCGCGTCCCAGGCCGCCTCGGCCGACCTCACGCCGGTGAGCCGGGTCAATCCCGAGTTCCCGCGCGAGGCGATCTCGGCGGGCGCCGACAACGGCAAGGTGCGCGCTCGCATGACCATCGATGCCTCGGGCGAGGTGACCCGCGTCGAGGTGATCGAGGCGAACCCGCGGCGCATCTTCGACCGCGCGGTCGTGAAGACGCTCTCGCAGTGGAAGTTCCCGGCCGGCACCGACGGCCGCACGATGGAAATCGACGTCGACTTCCACCGTTGACCCGTTACATGGGTAACCGCCCCGGCGGTTCCCATGTGACGCGGGCCACAGTCGTTCGCGATGCGGCGTCTCAGAATCCGTTCTGAACAAAATATGAGGAGACGCTGATATGTTGAAATCCCTGCTCATCGCGGCCACCGCCGCGATCCTCGCCTTCACCGCGCCGCTTGCCGCCGCCCAGGACAAGTCCAAGGGCACCGCCGCCGAGGCCCAGGCCATGGTCCAGAGGGCCATCGCCCACATCAAGAAGGTCGGCCGCGAGAAGGCGTTCGCGGACTTCGACAACCCGAAGGGCGCGTTCGTGGACCGCGACCTCTACGTGGTCGTGTACGACATGAAGGGCAAGGTCCTCGCCCACGGCGCCAACGAGAAGCTGATCGGCAAGGAGCTGATCGACCTGCGCGACAACGACGGGAAGTACTTCGTGAAGGAGCGCGTCGAGATGATGTCCAAGGGCCCGGAAGCGAAGGGCTGGCAGGACTACAAGTTCATGAACCCGGTGTCGCGCCAGATCGAGCCCAAGTCGATGTTCATCCAGCGCTACGAGGACCTCATCGTCGGCTGCGGCATCTACAAGGGATAGCGCCATGCGCTCCCTGCGGATCGGGTTGCGCCTTGCGCTGGGCTTCGGCGCGATCGTCGTGATCCTGATGGTGGTGTCGGTCACGGCGACCTGGCTCGGCAAGAAGAGCCGCGAGGACCTCCTTGCCGCCCAGAGCGCCGCCAACGCCAAGCTCGAGCTCGCCAACGAGATGAAGGTGCTCACCCTCGAGCAGTCGGCGGTGATGCGCAACATCGGCCTTCACTCCGACATCAAGCAGATGCAGGGCGACGAGGACCGGGCGCGCAGCCTGGGCAAGTCCGCCGACGAGGCGCGCGAGCGCATGGCGCGCATGCCGCTCTCGGCGCAGGAGCGCAGCGTGATCGAGGCCCTCGGCAAGGCCGACCACGACCTCGAGAAGCCCTTCCTCCAGGCCCTGGGACTGTCGACGAGCTTCCGCAACGAGGATGCCGCTCGCGTGCTCATGACCGAGGTGGATCCCATCGTGCAGACGGAGGTGGGCCAGCTGAACGAGCTCGTGGAGCTGCAGAAGAAGGCGAGCGACCGGGCCACCCAGGAGGCGATGGTCGCCGGCGACCACCTTGCCGCGATCGTCTACGGCGTCGAAGCGGCGGTCCTCGTGATCGCCGTGCTGCTCGCGTGGTCCATCACCCGCAGCATTACCGGGCCGCTCGCCGACTCGGTGAGCGTGGCGCGCCGGGTGGCCTCGGGCGACCTCACCTCGCGCATCCAGACCGCGGGCCGCGACGAGGCGGCCGAGCTTGCGGCGGCGCTGCGCGACATGAACGACGGCCTCGCGCGCATCGTGTCGCAGATCCGCACCGGCGCGGAGTCCATCGCGGTGGGCGCGGGGCAGGTGGCCTCGGGCAACCAGCAGCTGTCCAGCCGCACCGAGGAGCACGCGAGCTCGCTCGAGGAGACCGCCTCCACGCTCGAGGAATTCACCACCAACGTGAAGCAGAACGCCGACCATGCGCGCCAGGCGAGCGCGCTCGCCGGAACGGCGTCGGCCACCGCGGAGCGCGGCGGCGAGGTCGTGAGCCGCGTCGTGTCCACGTTCCAGGAGGTGTCGGAGTCCTCGCGCCGCATCGCCGACATCGTGGGCGTGATCGACGGCATCTCGTTCCAGACCAACATCCTCGCCCTCAATGCCGCGGTGGAAGCGGCGCGCGCCGGCGAGCAGGGCCGCGGCTTCGCCGTGGTGGCTGCCGAGGTGCGCAGCCTCGCCCAGCGTTCCGCCGAATCGGCCAAGGAGATCCGCGGGCTCATCGAGAGCTCGGTAAGCCGCGTCGAATCGGGCGCCAAGCTCGTCGAGCAGGCCGGCAAGACCATGGACGAGCTGGTGGTCTCGGTGAAGAAGGTGGCGCAGATCATGAACGAGATCGCCACGGCGAGCCACGAGCAGAGCTCAGGCATCGAGCAGATCAACCGCGCCATCACCCAGATGGACACCGTCGTGCAGATGAACGCCTCGCTCGTGGAGGAGGCCACCGCCGCCGCCACCAGCATGGCGGGCCAGGCCGACGGCCTGCGCCGCGCGGTCGCCCAGTTCCGCACCGACGCGAGCACCGCCGCGCAGGCGCCCGATTTGCGCGAGGCGGTTCGCACCCCGGCCCCGGCGCCGGCGCCCGAGCCGGCGCTTGCGCACGCCACCTCGGCCAAGCCGGTTGCGCTCGCGAGCCGCGCGCAACCCGCGCTCACCGCGGCGGCCGACGAAGACTGGAAAGAATTCTAAGAAAAGGACGATGCCCATGCCCCTGGTCGCCATGACTCGCGAGATGGGCTCCCTCGGCAAGGACGTCGCCGCCGGAGTCGCCGCGCGCCACAACCGCAAGGTCGTGTACCACGAGATCATCGAGCCGCTCGCCAACAAGATGCGGCTGCGCAAGAGCCACGTGGAACGCCTGCTCGACGGCAAGGCGGGCCTGTGGGAGAAGCTCACCACGGACCGCACGGCCCTGTCGATCTTCACGGCCGACGAGACCTTCCGGTTCCTGCGCGACGACTCGACGGGCGTGATCCGCGGCTGGGGCGCGGTCCACCTGCTGCGCAATATCCCCCACGTGATCCGTGTTCGCGTCTGCGCTCCCCTCGAGACCCGGGTGAAACGCATGATGGAGCGCCTGGAGACCGACGACCGTGCCGCGGTCGAACAGGAAATCATGATGAGCGAGGAGGCCCATACCGCGATCACCCGCCGCCACTTCGACGTGAACTGGCGCGACCCGGAGCTCTACGACCTGGTCCTGTGCACGGAGCGGCTTTCCGTGGACGAGTGCGTGGACGAAATCGATGGCATGATGAAGCGCAAGTGCTTCCAGGAAACCGCAGACTCCCTGCGGATGGTCGATGATCTCGCCACCGAATGGGCCGTCCGGTCGGCGCTGCGCCGCGACGAGCGCACCGCCCGGACCCAGATTACAGTCGAATGCAGCGACGGCACGGCCCGCCTGCTGGGCGTGGTCGCCAGCGACGCCGAGGCCCAGGCCGTGGCGGCGGTGGCCGCCCGCGTCGAGGGCGTGCGCCACGTCGACAGCCAGCTCAAGGCCACCAGTTCCGCGAACTCCCGGTTTCGCCGCGAGGGATGAGTGGGCACGCGAGTAGTCCTAAGCCTCGATGGGGCGATCCTCACCGAGGTCGAGCTCACAAAGCCGGTGACGGTCGTGGGCCGCCACCCGACGTGCGACATCTGCATCGACCACCCGGCGATCTCGGCCCGCCATCTGCTGTTCCGGATGGTCGGGCGCACCGTCTACGTTGAGGACCTCGCCAGCACGAACGGCACCAAGGTGAACGGGCTGCTCACCAGCCACCAGGTGGTGCATCACCTGGACCTGATCGAGGTGGGCCGCCACAAGCTGCACTTCTTCGACGACTCGCTGCTGGCGGGCGGCGTGGAGAGCCTCGAGACCACGGTGCACACGGATTTCGAGCGCACGATGCTCGCGCCGCACGTGCCGGAGGCAAGGCAGGTCGCGCCGGCGCCGGCGCCGCGGCGCGTCGAGGATGACCTGTCGCGTACCATGGCGATCTCGCGCGAGGCGGTGCTGCGGCAGGGGCCGGTGCACGAGATCGTTCGTACCGGGCAGCCCTCGCCGGACGAGGGGCTCGCGCTGCGGGTAGCCAACGGGCCGCGGGCAGGAGAGATGATCGCGCTCGACCAGGCCAACACGCTGCTCGGCACGGTCGGCGCGGATACGGCGCTGGTGGTGCGCCGCGGCACGGGGTTCTTCCTGGCGCGCTTCGGCGGCCAGCGGCCGCCGCGCCTGAACCATCGCGAACTGGGGCCGGGCGCGCACCGCCTGGCCCCCAACGACCTGATCGAGGTCGGCGAGGCGACATTCGAGGTGACGGGCGTGGCGCGCTAGCGCCGGCGCCCGCGACAAGGGAGAGGCAGAGGATGGAAGAAAAGGCATCCCGGGCGACGGGTGCGACGGACGCGGCGCACGCCGCGAGCCTGCTGGTGACGGTGGCGGCGACGCTCAACGAGCGGCTCGCGCTCACCGCGGAAGAGCTCGCGCGCAGCCAGGTGCTGCTGCGCGAGGCTTCGGCGGAGCTGATGACGGCCTTCCGCGGCGCCGCCGACCGCATCGTGGAGGCGCAGAAGGACGAAGCGGCCCAGCCGGCGTCGCGCGCGCCCGACTACGACGTGGTGCTGGACCACCTCTACCGGGCCGTGCAGCACCTTCAGTCGCACGACCTCGTGAACCAGCTGATCGACGCCCAGAAGATGCGCGTGGACAAGATGCGCGAGAAGCTGGGCGAGGCGATTTCGCTCGCCGGGCCTCCGGTGGCCGACCCGGGGCGCCCCGAGCAGTGGATCGAGCGCTCGCGCGCGATGCTCGACTGCATCGTCGCCGGCATCAAGCAGATCGACGAGGAAGCGCGCCAGCCGGTGGCGGGCAAGAAGCACGCGGGCAGCGTGGACCTATTCTGAAAAGAGGCGGGTAATCCAATGAAAACAATCCTTGCGGTCGACGATTCGGCCACCATGCGCGAGATGGTCGCCTTCGTGCTTGAATCGGCGGGCTACCGGGTGATCGAGGCCGAGGACGGGGCCCAGGGCCTGGACCGCGCGACCACGACCTCGTGCGACCTGGTGATCACCGACCAGAACATGCCCAACATGGACGGCCTCACGCTGGTGAGGAGCCTGCGCGAGCTGCGCGACTACAAGAGCGTGCCGATCCTGCTGCTCACCACCGAGTCCTCGGACGCCATGAAGGCGCAGGGCCGCGCCGCGGGCGCCACGGGCTGGCTGGTGAAGCCGTTCGATCCCGCCACCCTGCTCGAGGTCGTGCAGAAGGTCCTGCGCTAGGGGCGCCCCGAAATGGCCATCGACCTCAACCGCTTCATCGCCACGTTCTTCGACGAGGCGCAGGAGCACCTCGAGACGATCGAGGGGCAAGCCATGGCGCTGGGCGTCGGGGGCGACGCCGAGACGCTGAACTCGATCTTCCGCGCCGCGCATTCGATCAAGGGCGGCAGCGGGACGTTCGGCTTCACGCAGCTCTCCGAGGCCACGCACGAGATGGAGACGCTCTTCGACGGGCTGCGCAAGGGCAAGGGCCGCGCCGACGAGACGACGGTGCGCCTGCTGCTGGATGCGTGCGACGCCTTCAAGGCGCACCTCGCGCGGCTCAAGGCGGGCGAGCGCGGCCCGGATCCCGCGATGGAGGCCATGTGCCGCCAGCTCGCCGCCTACCGCGGCGGCTCGCGCTTCGAGGCCACGGTGGTGCAGGGCGCGCCCAAGGGGAAGGAGACCGAGGAGTCGTTCTTCGCCGCGGCCGGGGAGCCCGCCGTGGCGCCCGCGGCGAAGAAGGAGGCCTACGGCCTCTTCGAGGAACCGCCCGCCGCGGCCACGCCGGCCCATGCGGAGCCGAAGAACGAGCGCTACGGCTTCTTCGAGCCGGAATCGCCCGTCGAGCACAACCGGCGCAAGGGCGACACCTCCTCGATCCGCGTGAGCGTCGAGAAGATCGACCGCATCGTGAACCTGGTGGGCGAGCTCGTGATCGCGCAGGCGATGATGCAGCAGTCGGTGGGGGCGCTCGAGGCCGCCAAGGACGAGCACGTGGCCCACAGCCTCGCCACGCTCGACCGCAACACGCGCGACCTGCAGCAGGCGGTGATGTCGATCCGCATGATGCCCATGGAATTCATCTTCAGCCGCTTCCCGCGGCTGGTCTACGACGTGTCCGCCCGCCTGGGCAAGAAGGCGCAGCTGCGCACCCAGGGCCACGACACCGAGCTCGACAAGGAGCTGATCGAGCTCCTCGTCGATCCGCTCACGCACGTGGTGCGCAACGCGATCGACCACGGCATCGAGCCGCCGGACGAGCGCGTGAAGGCGGGCAAGCCCGAATCGGGCACCGTCGGCATGCGCGCCACGCACCGCGGCGGCAGCGTCATCATCGAGGTGACCGACGACGGCCGCGGCCTCGACCGCGAGCGCATCATCGCCAAGGCGCGCGAGCTCAACATGCCGGTGGCCGATTCGTGGAGCGACGCGGAGCTCTGGAGCCTCATCTTCGAGGCGGGCTTCACGACGGCGAAGGAAGTGACGAGCCTGTCGGGCCGCGGCGTGGGCATGGACGTCGTGCGCCGCAACATCGCCTCGCTGGGCGGCAGCGTGTCGGTGTCCTCCGTGAAGGGGCACGGCACCACCATCACCATCCAGGTCCCGCTCACGCTCGCCGTGCTGGACGGCATGATCGTGGGCATCGGCGAGGAACAGTACATCGTGCCGCTCGAGTTCGTCGCCGAGGCTTTCAAGCCCGCGGCGGGCGACATCCGCAACGTGGTGGGCCAGCCGTCGCTCGTCGCGGTGCGCGGCGAGCATCTGCCCATCGTGAAGCTCGAGGAAGTGGTGCAGTATCCGGCCGCGGAACGCCAGCGCCCGGACCCGATCTGCCTCGTGGTGGAGGTGGACAACCGCCGCGCCGCGCTCCTCGTGGACCTGCTGGTCGGCCAGCAGCAGCTGGTCGTGAAATCCCTCGATTCCAACCTGCATTCCGTGCCGGGCATGGCGGGCGCCACCATCCTGGGCGACGGCCGCGTGGCGCTGATCCTCGACGTGAGCGCGGTGGTGCGCACCTCCACGGCGCGCGGAATCGCGAGATCGGCCGCATGAGCGCAACCGAGGAGCGCGTGCAATCGGCCACGCGCGAGTTCCCGTTCAGCGCGGAGCACTTCAGGGTGATCAGCGAGGCGATCTACCGCTTCGCCGGCATCCGCCTGCCGGAGGCCAAGCGCGAGATGGTCTATGCGCGCCTCGCGCGGCGCCTGCGCTCGCTGGGGCTCGCCTCGTTCGACGATTACCTGCGCTACCTCGAGCTCGAGCCCGCCGAGTGGGAGCATTGCACCAACGCGCTCACCACCAACGTGACGGCGTTCTACCGCGAGGAGCACCACTTCGCCGCGCTCGCCGAGCACGCGAGGGCCGGGCGCGGCGAGCGACCGTACCGCGTCTGGAGCGCGGGGTGCTCCACGGGCGAGGAGCCGTACACGATCGCGATGTGCCTCGCCGAGGCGCTTCCCAAGGGCAACTTCCGGGTGCTCGCGAGCGACCTGGACACGCAGGTGCTCGCCCACGCGGCCGAGGGCGTGTATCCGCTGCAATCGGTCTCGGGGCTCGACGAGGCGCGGCGGCGGCGCTTCTTCCTGCGCGGCTCGGGGCGCCACGAGGGCAAGGCGCGCGTGCGCCCGGAGATCGCCTCTCACATCGAGTTCATGCGCATCAACCTGATGGATTCGGAGTGGCCGGTGGAACCCGGCCTCGACTCGATCTTCTGCCGCAACGTGATGATCTACTTCGACAAGCCCACGCAGCAGCGCCTCATCGAGCGCTTCGCGCGGCTGCTGGCGCCCGGCGGGCTCTTCTTCGCGGGCCACGCCGAGAGCCTGCTCGACCAGGGCCGCTGGTTCCACCTGCGCGGCCAGACGGTCTACGAGCTCGCGGGGGGCGCGCGGTGACCGACGTTCGCGAGGACCTGCGCGACGAGCAGCCCAACCGCTACTTCGATCCGCACTTCAAGATCGACACGGCGAAGATCCTGCCCGGCGAGTACTACGCCACCAACAAGGACATGGCGCTCGTCACCGTGCTGGGCTCGTGCGTGTCGGCCTGCCTGCGCGACAGGGAAAGCGGCATCGGCGGCATGAACCACTTCATGCTGCCCGACGAGGGCAAGCTCGTGGGCAGCCACGGCAACATCAGCGCGGGCGGGCGCTACGGCGTGCACGCGATGGAGCTGCTCATCAACCAGATCCTCAAGCTGGGCGGCCGCCGCGACCGGCTGGAAGCGAAGGTGTTCGGCGGCGGCAACGTGCTGCAGGGCTTCATGCTGTCCAACGTGGGCCAGCAGAACGCGGAGTTCATCGTCGAGTACCTCAACCTGGAGCGCATCCCCATCGTCGCGCGCGACCTGCTCGACGTCTGGCCGCGCAAGATCTACTTCTTCCCCCGCAGCGGCAAGGTGATGGTGAAGCGGCTGCGCAAGGTGAACAACGACACCATCGTCCTGCGCGAGCGCGACTACAGCGCGCGCCTCTTCCATGCGCCGGTCGAAGGCGGTGCGGAGCTGTTCAAATGACCCAGAAGATCCGAGTCCTCATCGTCGACGATTCGCGCATGATCCGCGACGTCCTCACCGAGATCGTGAACGACCAGCCGGACATGGAGGTCGTGGGCGCGGCCGCCGACGCCTTCGAGGCGCGCGACATGCTGCGCGACCTGAAGCCCGACGTGCTCACGCTCGACATCGAGATGCCGAAGATGAACGGCCTCGAGTTCCTCGACAAGCTGATGCGCGCCAAGCCCATGCCCGTGGTGATGATCTCCGCGGCCACGGAGCGCGGCTCCGAGGTCACCTTCCGCGCGCTGGAGCTCGGCGCCGTGGACTTCGTGACGAAGCCGAAGCTGAACGAGCAGACGCCCGACGACTACGGCCAGATCATCGCGGAGAAGATCCGCGCGGCCAAGAGCGCGCGGCTGAAGGCGCCCAAGCGCGTCACGGAGCCGTCGGCAGCCGAGATGACCCTGCCGCCGGTGATGAAGCGGCCGGTGCCGGTGGGGGTGAAGACGAGCGACCGGATCATCGCGGTCGGGGCCTCCACGGGCGGCACCGAGGCGATCCGCGAGTTCCTCGTGGGCATGCCGACCGACTGCCCCGGCATCCTGATCGTGCAGCACATGCCCGAGAACTTCACGAAGATGTTCGCCGAGCGCCTGAACGGCCTGTGCCGCATCAACGTGAAGGAGGCCGAGCACAACGACCCGATCCTGCCCGGCCACGCGTACATCGCGCCGGGCGGCAAGCACCTGTGGGTGAAGCGCGAGGGCGGCCAGACGCTCGCCAAGCTCTCCACCGAGCCGCCCATGAACCTGCACCGGCCCTCGGTGGATTTCCTCTTCATGTCGGTGGCCAAGTTCGTGGGCGCCGACGCGACCGGCGTGATCATGACCGGCATGGGCCGCGACGGCGCGCAGGGCATGCTCGAGATGAAGAAGAAGGGCGCCTACAACATCGCCCAGGACGAGGCGAGCTCGGTGATCTTCGGCATGCCCCGCGAGGCGATCGAGATCGGCGCCACGCACGAGGTGCAGCCGCTCGCCCGGCTGCGCGAGCGCGCGCTCGCGCAGGCCGCCCGCAGGGAGGTGGCGCGGTGAGCGTCGAGACCGAAGCGGCACGCCGCGAATTCCTCACCTGCCGCCTGGGCGACGAGAGCTACGGCATCGACATCCTGCGCGTGCAGGAGATCCGCGAGGTGAAGCAGGTGACCCGGGTGCCGCGCGTCGCATCCTACGTTCGCGGCGTGATCAACCTGCGCGGCGCGATCGTGCCGGTGGTGGACCTGGGCCTCATGTTCGGCTTCGACAAGCCCATCGAGCTCGCCGACGCGAGCGCGATCGTGCTGAACACCGAGGGGCGCCTCGTGGGCCTCGTGGTCTCCGCCGTCTCCGACGTGATCGCGCTCACCGACGCCGAGATCCTGCCGGCACCCGAGATCGGCGCGCGCAAGATCGGCGGCGCGGTGTCGGGCATCGGCGCGAAGCAGGGCGCCGGGATCGACGCGAGCGTGCTGCTGCTCGACGTCGAGCACATCATGAAGCGCATCCGCGAGGAGGGCGAGTGAGCGCCACCAGCGCGCCGGCGTCGATCCCGACCAAGATCGGGAACTACGAGATCCTCGGCGTGCTGGGCCGCGGCCAGTCGGCGACCATCTACCTGGGGCGCGAGCTCTTTCCGGCGCGCCAGGTCGCGATCAAGGTCTACGACCCGCACCAGTTCGGCGACGACGTGCAGCTCTTCCGCTCGCTCTTCCTCAAGGAGACGCTGCTCGCCCGCAAGCTCACGCATCCCGGCATCACGCAGATCTACGACGCGGCCGCCGACGACGAGCGCGCCTACATCGTCATGGAATACATGGAGGAGGGCAGCCTCGACCGCTACTGCGCGCCGAGCACCCTGCTCAAGCCCGAGCGCGTGGCCCACATCCTCCAGCGCGTTTGCGATGCGCTCTCCTACGCGCATGCCCACGGCATCATCCACCGCGACCTGAAGCCCGCCAACATCCTGATGGGCGCCGACGGCGAGGCGAAGGTGGCCGATTTCGGCGTGGCGTTCACCAACCTCGCGTTCGATTCGACGCGCAACATGCGCGTGGGCTCGCCCGCCTACATGGCCCCCGAGCAGCTGGAGGGCAAGGCCGCGACGCTCAGGAGCGACGTCTACGCGGTGGGCATCATGATGTTCAAGCTCCTCACCGGGGCGCTGCCTTTCCCCACCGACACGCCCGCCACCCTCGCCACGCGCATCATGCTGGGCAACCTCCCGCCGCCCTCGTCGGCGCGCCCGGGGCTGCCGCCGGTCTTCGACGCGATCTTCCGCCGCGCCACCGCGCGCGACGCGGCGATGCGCTACAACACCTACGAGGAGTTCGCCTCCGACCTGCGCACCGTGACCCATCCCGAGGGCGAGGCCGAGGTGGACAAGGTGGAGCTGCTCAGGCCCTTGCCCTTCTTCCGCGACTTCGACGCCGCGGCGCTCGCCGAGGCGGCGAACATGGGACGCTGCTTCGACGTGCGCGCCGGCGCCCAGCTGGTGGGCGAGGAAGATCCCGGCTACTCGTTCTTCGTGCTGGTGCGCGGCCAGATGCGCATGACGCGGCGCGGGACGCTGCTCGGCATCCGCGGCGCCGGCGAAAGCATCTCCGAGATCTCCTTCCTGCGGCGCTCGGGCGCCAAGCGCTTCACCACCGCCACGGCCGTCACCGACTGCACCATGGTCGAGTTCGACCCCGACGTGCTGTGGCTCGCCTCGCCCGAGTGCACGCGCCATTTCCACCAGGCCCTCCTGCGCTCCATGGCCGACCGCCTGGTCGCCGCGGAGGGCGCGCTCGCCGAGATGCTCGGCGGCAAGAGCGTCACCCTGTTCTGACAAACCTAGAGACTGCCCCAAATGGTCCAACTGAAAACCCGCAGCCTGCAGTTCAAGATCCTCCTGCTGATGTCGATCGCGCTTGCCGTGGCGCTCGCCGTCTCGATGGTCGCGCTCACCCGCGTGTACGGCTCCATCCAGGAGCTCGACCGCATCAGCCGCGAGGACTTCGAGACGCAGCAGACCATCCTGCAGGCCACGGCCTCCTTCAAGGAGCAGGTCCAGGAATGGAAGGACGTGCTGCTGCGCGGCCAGGATCCCGCCGAGCTCGACGCGCACTGGAAGGGCTTCCTCGCCAAGGAGAAGGAAGTCGGCGACACGATGCGCGAGGCGCGCTCCTCGACGTCCCACGACGACCTGCGCGCGGCGCTCGAGAAGTTCATCGCCATGCACAAGCAGGCGGGCGAGAATTTCCGCAAGGGCCTCGAGGCGTTCAAGGATTCCAAGCTCGACCCGCGCGCCGGCGACAAGGCCGTGCGCGGCATCGACGGGCCCGCCACGGAACAGCTCGGCAACGCCGAGAAGATCGCGACCGAATGGGGCGCCAAGGCCACCGCGGAAGCGGTGCGCACCGCCGAGACCGGGTACCGCGTGGCCATCATCGGCACGGTCATCGCGATGCTGGGCGCCCTCGTGGCGCTGTGGGTCTTCATGCAGCGTGCCGTGATCGGGCCCATCCGGCAGGCCGCCAGCTTCGCCGAGCGCATCGCGCAGGGCGACCTCACCGGCACGGTCCACGCCCGCGGCGAGGACGAGGCGGCGCAGCTGCTTCGTTCGCTCGAGCGCATGAACGGCTCGCTGGTGGAGGTGGTCGCCAAGGTCCGCGTGGCCGCCGACAATGTCGCGACCGCTTCGAGCCAGGTCGCCGCCGGGACGACCGACCTCTCGGGCCGCACGGAGGAGCAGGCTTCGAGCCTCGAGGAGACCGCCGCCAGCATGGAAGAGCTTTCCAGCACGGTGCGCCAGAACGCCGACAACGCCCGCGAGGCCGACCAGCTCGCCCAGGGCGCGGCCAAGCGCGCCGAGCAGGGCGGCTCGGAAGTCACGCGCGCCGTGGTCACCATGGCCGAGATCAGCAAGAGCGCGCAGCGCATCGCCGACATCACCTCGGTGATCGACGCCATCGCGTTCCAGACCAACATCCTCGCGCTCAACGCCGCCGTGGAAGCGGCGCGCGCCGGCGAGCAGGGCCGCGGCTTCGCCGTGGTGGCCGCGGAAGTGCGCTCCCTCGCGCAGCGCAGCGCCCAGGCCGCCAAGGAGATCAAGGACCTCATCGGCCACTCGGTGGACGAGGTGAAGAACGGCACGGACATGGTCGAGCAGGCGGGCGACACGATCCAGGCCCTGGTGATCGACGTGCAGCGCGTAAGCGCGCTCATGGGCTCCATCGCCGAGGCGTCCACCGAGCAAAGCCGTGGCGTGCAGCAGGTGAACAAGACCGTGACCGAGATGGACAAGGTGGTGCAGCAGAACGCGAGCGCGGTGCAGCAGTCGGCCGCCGCAGCGCAGGGCATGCGCCACCAGGCCGAGATGCTGGTGGATGCCGTGAGCGCGTTCCGCCTGGCCCATGCGCAGTCGCACGCGCCCCAGGCGCGGCCCGCCCCCCATTCGCGCGTGGAGCCGTCCTTCGCGGCGTCCGCACAGGATTCCCTCGCCGCCGCCGTGCCCCACAAGGTGGCTTCCCAGGCCGCCCCGATGCCCAAGCTCGCCGCGGCCACGCCGGGCGACGACTGGGAGGAGTTCTGACCATGGAGTCCCGCACCGCCACGCGCGAAGCCACCCGCGAGGTGCTGGTCTTCGTGATCGGCAAGGAGGAGTACGGCGTCGACATCCTCAAGGTGCAGGAGATCCGCGGCTACGAAAAGGTGACGCCCATCCCGGCGGCGCCCGAATACCTGAAGGGCGTGCTCAACCTGCGCGGCGTGATCGTGCCGGTGATCGACATGCGGGTGAAGTTCTCGCTCCCCGAGCCGCGCTACGACAGCACGACGGTGGTCGTGATCCTGAAGCTCGCCTCGCGCGTGATCGGCATCGTGGTGGACGCCGTCTCCGACGTGGTGCGCCTCGCCCCCGCGGACGTGAAGGAAGCCCCGCGCCTGGGCTCCATCGTCGATGCGGGGTATCTCAGCGGCGTGGCCACGCGCGACGAGCGCATGATCCTGCTGCTCGACATCGAGAAGTTCCTCTCCAGCGGCGAGCTCGACCTGCTCGAGGCCGCCGCGCGGGAGCCGGGCGCCACGTGAAGCGCTACCTCGAGTTCGCCTTCCGCCACCCGTACCTGCTGTCGGCCCTGGTGGTCGTGCTGTTCCTGCCGTGGCTGTGGATGTCGATCCTGGTGCCGATGTGGGCCACGGCGATCTCGCTCGCCCTGGTGCCCATCGCGGCGCTGGTGGCCATCGGCCTCGTCGTCCACGACCTGAACGCCGAGGAAGAGGGCATGCCGGAAGGCGAGGACCGTTACCTCACCTGGCGCAAGCGCACGCGGCTCTTCCAGCAGGTGGTGGTGGGCCTGGACACCATGCTCGAGCGCTGGGACGCGGCCTCCCAGGTGAACCGCGCCAAGCTCGAGGAGGTGACCGAGAGCGTCGAGGAGGTGATCAAGCTCACGGAAAGCGCCGTCTCGGAAATCAGCAAGAGCTTCCGCGTGGTGGTCGCCAAGGCGAAGGAGCAGACCGAGGCGGCCATGTCGCTGCTGCAGGGCGGCGAGGGGCAGAACGCGGGCGTGCTCTCGCTGCCGGAGTTCATCAAGGCCTACGACACGCAGCTCGTGAACGTCACTTCGCACATGACGAGCTTCTCGCGCGCCGCCGACGAGCTCGCGAGCCACCAGAAGCGCGTGAGCGAGCACGCCCAGGTGATGGAGAACACCATCGACGGGCTGCGCAACATGGCCTCCCAGATCTCGCGCATCGCCCTGGACGGCTCCGTGGCCATGACCTCGCAGACGCTCAACCCGCGCGACTTCGTGGACATGACCGACCGCATCCGCGCCATCAGCGGCGAGGCGCACGAGCTCACGCGCAAGACGCGCGCGGGCCTGGACGCCATCGGCGACGAGGTCCGGCAGGGCAACAAGAAGACCGCGCAGGTGGCGGAGGCCGCGCGCCGCGCCGTGGAAGTGGCGCGCAAGGAGATCGACACGCTCAACGCCGCCACCATCGAGCAGACGCGCCAGATCGAGATCACCCTGCAGCGCATCAACGACCTGTCGGTCGAGATCCAGAAGGACATCAACCGCATCATCGTGGCGATGCAGTTCCAGGACATCACGCGCCAGAAGCTCGAGCAGCTGCACAAGCCCACGCTGGGAGCGGCCGCCGAGGCGCTTTCGCTGCTTTCCCACGAGACCCAGGCGCTCCTGCAGCGCGACCTTTACCGGGCCGTGCGCGCCTATTCCGAAAGCGCCCTGCGGCCCAAGCTCGGGGATCGCGAGGCGGGCGAGGGCGCGGCGGGCAAGGCGGGCCCGGGCGAGGGCGGCCAGGGCAAGGACGACGGTGCCGACAAGCGGGTCGAGATCTTCTAGGCCCGCGCGCGGGGTGCGCTCGGGCCCCGGGGCTTGTACACTGTTGAAACGTCCATTCGGGGAGCGAGCCTCGAGCCGATGAAGCCGATCGCGGCGGTCAACAATTTCGTCGTCAAGTTTGCGAATGTGAACGGTTCCGGGTCGGCCTCGGCGAACACGCTCTTCGCGAAATCGATCCTGCGCATGGGCGTGCCCGTGAGCCCGCGCAACATCTTCCCGTCGAACATCCAGGGCCTTCCCACCTGGTACGAGGTGCGCGTCTCGGAGTCGGGCTGGCTCGGCCGGCGCGGCGGCGTGGACCTCATGGTGGCCATGAATCCCCAGACCTGGGAGAAGGACGTGGCCGAGGTCGAGGCGGGCGGCTACCTCTTCTACGATTCCACCAAGCCCCTGCCGAAGTCGAAGTTCCGCGAGGACCTCACCGTGATCGGCATGCCGCTCATGGAGATCTGCAACGCGACCTACGCGGACCCGCGGCAGCGCCAGCTCTTCAAGAACATCATCTACGTGGGCGCGCTCTCGACGCTGCTCGACATCGACGCGGCCGAGGTGGAGAAGCTCATCGGCGAGCAGTACAAGGGCAAGGAGAAGCTCCTCGAGCCCAACGTGAAGGCCCTGCACATGGGGCGCGACTACGCGAAGGACCACCTGCCGGCGATCGCGCTCAGGGTGAAGCGCTCCGACCGCGTGGGCAACCGCATCTTCCTCGAGGGCAACAACGCGGCCGCGCTGGGCTGCGTCTATGGCGGGGCCACGGTCGCGGCCTGGTACCCGATCACGCCGTCCTCGTCGATGGCCGAGGCTTTCGGCAAGCACTGCCGCAAGTACCGCTCGGACCCCGATACGGGCAAGGCCCGCTATGCGATCGTGCAGGCCGAGGACGAGCTCGCCTCCATCGGCATGGTGATCGGGGCCGCGTGGAACGGCGCCCGCGCCTTCACCTGCACCTCGGGCCCCGGGATCTCGCTCATGCAGGAGTTCCTCGGGCTCGCCTACTTCGCCGAGATTCCCGCGGTGGTCTTCGACGTCCAGCGGGCGGGCCCTTCCACGGGGATGCCCACGCGCACGCAGCAGTCGGACATCCTGTCGTGCGCCTATGCCTCGCACGGGGACACCAAGCACGTCCTGCTCTTCCCCGAGGACCCGAAGGAGGGCTTCGAGATGGCGGCGCAGGCCTTCGACGTGGCCGACCGCCTGCAGACCCCGGTATTCGTGCTGCTCGACCTCGACATCGGCATGAACGAGCGCCTGTGCGAGCCCCTGCAGTGGGACGACGCGCGCCGCTACGACCGCGGCAAGGTCCTTTCCTTCGCCGACCTCGAGGCCGGCAAGCGCTTCGGCCGCTACCTCGACGTCGACGCGGACGGCATCACCTGGCGCACCTATCCGGGCACGCACCCGAAGCGCGGCTCGTTCTTCACGCGCGGCACCAGCCGCGACCGCTACGCGCGCTACACGGAAGAGGGCAGCGCGTACGTCGACAACATGCAGCGGCTGCTGAAGAAGTTCGAGACCTCGAAGGACTACACGCCCAAGCCCGTGCTGCACAAGTCGGCCAGGGGCTCGCGCTTCGGCGCGATCTACTTCGGCTCCACGGCCCCGGCCATGGACGAGGCGCTCGCGCTCCTCGAGGACGAGTCGATGCCGATCGACGCGCTGCGCGTGCGCTCCTTCCCCTTCCACGACGAGGTGCTCGACTTCGTCGCCTCGCACGAGCACGTCTTCGTGGTCGAGCAGAACCGCGACGGGCAGCTGCGCACGCTGCTGGTGGCCGAGGCGATGCTGCCCGCCGAAAAGCTCACGCCCGTCCTGCACTACGACGGCACGCCCATCACGGCGCGCTTCATCCACAAGGAAATCGCGCAGCGCCTCGCCGCCTTCAACGTGGCGCCGCTCAAGCGCACCGCGACCGGGGAATAGCATGACCTACCTCGCCAAGCCCAAGCTGCACCACCCGGACCTGCCGCAGAATTCGCTCGGCCTCACGCGGCGCGACTACGAAGGGGCGATCTCGACGCTCTGCGCCGGCTGCGGGCACGATTCCATCAGCGCGGCCATCATCCAGGCCTGCTGGGAGCTCGCCATCCAGCCGCACCGCGTGGCCAAGCTCTCCGGCATCGGCTGCTCGTCGAAGACGCCCACCTACTTCCTCGACAAGTCGCACGGCTTCAACTCGGTGCACGGGCGCATGCCCTCGGTGCTCACGGGAGCCAACCTCGCCAACCGCGACCTGATCTACCTCGGCGTCTCGGGCGACGGCGACTCGGCCTCCATCGGCATCGGCCAGTTCGCGCACATCATGCGCCGCGGCGTGAACATGACCTACATCGTCGAGAACAACGGCGTGTACGGCCTCACCAAGGGGCAGTTCTCGGCCACCGCCGACCGCGGCTCGAAGGCCAAGCGCGGCGCGATCAACCCGGAGGAAGGCATCGACCTGGTGCTCATGGCGCTGCAGCTGGGCGCGACCTACGTGGGCCGCAGCTTCTCGGGCGACAAGCACCAGCTGGTGCCGCTCATCAAGGGCGCGCTCACGCACGAGGGGGCGGCGTTCCTGGACGTGATCTCGCCCTGCGTGGCGTTCAACAACCACGAAGGCTCCACCCGCAGCTACGACTACGTGCGCGAGCACAACGAGGCCGTGAATTCCCTCGACGTGATGACGTTCCACAAGGAAATCACCACCCAGTACGAGCCGGGCAGCGTGCAGGAGATCCGCCAGCACGACGGCTCGACCATCGTGCTGCGCAAGCTCCACGACACGTACGACCCGTCCGATCGCATCGCCGCCATGACCTACGTTCAGTCGCGCTACGCGCGCGGCGAGATCGTCACGGGCCTGCTGTACTTCGCCTCGAAGCCGCGCGACCTGCACGCCGCCCTCAACACCGTCGAGCGGCCGCTCAACGAGCTGGGCGACCGCGAGCTCTGTCCCGGGTCGGCCGCGCTCGGCAAGGTGAACGAGAGCCTGCGCTGAGGAGGGGGCCTGCCGCATGAAGCGAATCGACCTGCGCAGCGACACGGTCACGCAGCCTTCGGCCGCCATGCGCAAGGCCATGGCCGAAGCCCCGGTGGGCGACGACGTGTTCGGCGACGACCCGACCGTGAACCGCCTCCAGGAAGTCACCGCCGCGCGCTTCGGCATGGAAGCGGGGCTGTTCTTTCCCTCGGGAACGCAATCGAACCTCGCGGCGCTGATGGCCCACTGCCAGCGCGGCGAGGAGGTGATCGTCGGCCAGGACGCGCACACGTACCACTACGAGGCCGGCGGGATGGCGGTGCTGGGCTCGATACAGCCGCAGCCGCTCAACAATCGCCCGGACGGCACGCTGGACCTGGCCGAGGTCGAGGCCGCGATCAAGCCCGACGACGCGCATTTCGCCATCACGAAGCTCCTCGCGCTCGAGAACACCATCGGCGGCAAGGTCATCTCGCGCGCCTACCTCGCCGAAGCGGTCGCGCTCGCGCGCCGCCGCAAGCTCGAGACCCACCTGGACGGCGCGCGCATCTTCAACGCCGCGGTGAAGCTCGGCATGCCGGTGAAGGAGCTCTGCGCGGGATTCGACACCGTTTCCGTGTGCCTCTCCAAGGGCCTGGGCACGCCGGCGGGCACGGTGCTCGTGGGCCGCAGGGACCTCATCGACCGCGCGCGGCGCATCCGCAAGATGCTGGGCGGCACGATGCGGCAGGTCGGCATCCTCGCCGCGGCGGGCCTCTACGCGCTCGAGCACAACGTGGATCGCCTGGCCGAGGACCACGCCAACGCCGAGCGCCTCGCCAAGGGCCTCGCCGCGCTCGGGCTCAAGGTGGACGCGGTCCAGACCAACATGGTCTTCGCCGCGATTCCCAGGGAGTCCGTCGCGGAGCTCAAGGAGCACCTCGATGCAAGCGGCGTCGTGGCGCTCGTATCGCCGAGGCTGCGGCTCGTGACCCACCTCGACGTCGACGCGAGCGCCGTCGACCACGCGCTCGCCGTGTTCGGCCGGTTCTTCGCGAAGCGGCCGGCGCGCGTCGCCTGAGGCGCGGCGAAGGCGGCCGGCCCAATGAGGACCCTCGAGGCGGGGGTCGTGACGCTCGAGCCGCAGGTCGCCGGCCACGCCGCGCAAATGTTCGCCGTCCTGTCGGACGCGCGCATCTACGAATTCGAGAACGAGCCGCCCGCGAGCGAGGAGTGGCTGCGCGAGCGCTTCCGCAAGCTCGAATCGCGGCGGTCCCCCGACGGCAAGGAAGAATGGCTCAACTGGGTGTTGAAGCTGCGGGACGGTTCGCTCGCCGGTTACGTGCAGGCGACGGTTCGCGGCGACGCCAGCGCAGACGTGGCGTACGTGCTTTCGAGCGCGCACTGGGGCCGGGGAATCGCGAGCCGCGCCGTCGGCGCGATGATGGACGAGCTTTCGCTTCGCCACGGGACGCGGGTCTTCTTCGCGGTGTTCAAGACGGCGAACGGGCGGTCGCGCCGGCTGCTCGAGCGGCTCGGATTCGAGCCCGCGGCGGCGGCCGAGGTCGCCGCGCGCGGCGTGGAGCCCGGCGAATCCCTGATGCGGCGCGCGGGCTAGGCCGGCCCGGCCGTCCACTCGCGGCGCAGCAGCCCGAACACCTCGGCATCGCACGGCACGCCGTCCTCGAGCCACCGCTCGCGCAGGACGCCTTCGCGCACGAAGCCCAGCCGGCGCAGCAGGCCGACCGACGCCGCGTTGCGCGAATCGGCCACGGCTTCGAGGCGGCGCACGCCCATCGTCGCGAACGCGCTGCCGATGAGGGCCGTGAGGGCCTCGCGCATGTAGCCGCCGCCCCAGTAGGACCGGCCGAGGACGAACCCCAGCTCGGCCTGCGCGTTCGCCTCCTCGAAGCGGAAGATGAGGAGCGTGCCGATCGCCTTGCCCGTGCGCCTGTCGGCCGCCACGAACTGCAGGGAGAGGCCCGTGTCCTGGAAGCCGCGCATGCGCCCGAGCCAGGCGCGCGCGTCGTCCAGCGTGCGCCAGGTGGCATAGGGCAGGAACCGCGTGACCTCGTCGTCCCCGTTCACGCTCATCAGGGCGGGAAGGTCAGACTCGTCGACCAGGCGCAACAGCAGACGCGCGGTTTCGATCGGGGGCGGGGGATCGAGCGGCACGGACGCATTCTTCCACAGCGGCCGGCCGCGGCGCTAGGCGGCGCGCCCGAATTCGCCTGAGCCCACGCAGCCCATGATCGAATCCATGACGGGCTGGACGAATTCGGGCCGCAGCGCGATGAGCAGGCGCACCTTGGTGCCGCCGGCCAGCGGCGCGGCTTTCACGATGCCGATCGGCGCGCAGCCCGACTTCACGATGGCGCGGCGCACCTGCAGGAGCTGCGAGCTTTCCACCGTGACGCAGAGCGATCCGTCCAGGTCCCGGGCCTTGCAGACGCGGAACGTGGCCGGCAGTTGGCTTTCCGGTTGGGCACTCATGGCTTGCTTCCTCGTGGGTTCAGTCGAACCTCGTCGACTCACAGGGACAATGTAGGTCCTTGCGGGGAAAAACGTCGTAGAAGTTGGGGCGCCGCGCGTAAAGGCGCCATAAAGGAAACGGGCCCGCGCGCGGGCCCGTCTCGCCTTTGCGGATCGCCTCTACTTGAGGCTGTCGAGGTCGAGGTTCAGCTCGAGGACGTTCACCCGCGGCTCGCCGAGGAAGCCCAGCTGGCGGCCTTCCGTGTGCTTCGCGACCAGCTCGCGCACCTTTTCGACGGGCAGCTTGCGTTCCCGCGCGACGCGCGCCACCTGGTATTCGGCCGCGGCGGGCGAGATGTGCGGGTCGAGCCCGCTTCCGGAGGCCGTCACGAGGTCGACGGGGATCGGCTGCGTGTTGGCGGGATCGGCATCCTTCAGCGCCTTCACGCGCCCGGCGACCGCGTCCGTGAGCGCCGGGTTCGTCGGGCCCTGGTTCGTTCCGCTCGAGGAGGCGGCGTTGTAGGGGTTGGGCGACGTTCCCGAGGCGCGGCTCCAGAAGTTCTTCGCATCGGCGAACGGTTGCCCGATGAGCTTCGATCCCACGGCCTTGCCGTCCTTCATGATGAGGCTGCCGTTGGCCTCGGAGGGGAAGAGCGCTTGCGCGATTCCGGTGACGACGAGCGGGTAGGCGAGCCCGGTCACGAGGCTGAGCACGACGAGAATGACCAGGGCCGGGCGGAGTTGATTGGTGAGCATTCTGTTTCCTTGGCTGGGTTCCCGCCTTCGCGGGAATGACGACTAGGCGAGCCCGAGGACGACGAGGATCATGTCGATCGCCTTGATGCCGATGAAGGGCACGATCACGCCCCCCGCGCCGTAGATCCACAGGTTCTTGCGCAGCACGGCCGCCGCTCCCTGCGGGACGTATGTGACGCCCTTCAGGGCGAGCGGCACCAGCGCGATGATGACGAGGGCGTTGAAGATCACCGCCGAGAGGATGGCGCTGTTGGGCGTCGCGAGGTACATCACGTTCAGCGTGTTCAGCTGCGGGTAGGTGGTCGCGAACGCCGCCGGGATGATCGCGAAGTATTTCGCGACGTCGTTGGCGATCGAGAAGGTCGTGAGCGAGCCGCGGGTCATGAGCAGCTGCTTGCCGATCTCGACCACCTCGATCAGCTTGGTGGGGTTGGAGTCGAGGTCGACCATGTTGCCGGCCTCTTTCGCCGCCTGCGTTCCCGAGTTCATCGCGAGCGCGACGTCGGCCTGGGCGAGCGCCGGCGCGTCGTTGGTGCCGTCGCCCGTCATCGCGACCAGGCGCCCTCCCGCCTGCTCCTTGCGGATCAGCTCGAGCTTGGCTTCCGGCGTGGCCTCGGCGAGGAAGTCGTCGACACCCGCCTCCGCAGCGATCGCGGCTGCCGTGAGCCGGTTGTCGCCGGTGATCATCACGGTCTTGATGCCCATGCGGCGCAGCTGCGCGAAGCGCTCCTTGATGCCGCCCTTCACGATGTCCTTCAGCTCGATCACGCCGAGCACGCGCGGGCCTTCGGCCACCACGAGCGGCGTGCTGCCGCGGCGCGCGACGGTGTCGACGATGAGCTGCATCTCGGCGGGAAACTTGCCGCCCTGCGCCTCGACAAATGCCCGCACGGCGTCGGCGGCGCCCTTGCGGATCTGGCGCTGGCCCACGTCCACGCCGCTCATGCGCGTGTGCGCCGTGAAATGGACGAAGGTGGCGCCGAGCGCCTTCACGTCGCGCTCGCGGATGTTGTACTTCTGCTTGGCCAGCACGACGATGCTGCGGCCTTCGGGGGTCTCGTCGGCCAGCGACGCGAGCTGCGCGGCGTCGGCGAGGTCCTGCTGCTTCACCCCGCCCGCGGGAAGGAACTCGCTCGCCTGCCGGTTTCCCAGCGTGATGGTGCCGGTCTTGTCCAGGAGAAGCACGTCCACGTCGCCCGCAGCTTCCACGGCGCGGCCCGACATCGCGATCACGTTGGCGCGCAGCGTGCGGCCGATGCCCGCCAGCCCGATGGCGGAGAGCAGGCCGCCGATCGTCGTCGGGATGAGGCAGACGAGCAGGGCCACCAGCACGGTGACCGTCACCGCGGTGCCCGCCTTGGTCACTTCCACGGCGTAGATGGAGTAGGGCAGCAGCGTCGCCGTCGCGAGCAGGAAGACCAGCGTGAAGCCCACCAGCAGGATCCAGAGGGCGATCTCGTTGGGCGTCTTCTGGCGGCGCGCGCCTTCGACCATGGCGATCATGCGGTCGAGGAAGGCCTCGCCGGGATTGACGGTGACGCGCGCCACGAGCCAGTCGGAAAGCACGCGCGTGCCGCCGGTGATCGACGAAAAGTCGCCGCCGGATTCGCGGATCACGGGGGCCGACTCGCCGGTGATGGCCGACTCGTCCACGGACGCGACACCTTCGATCACCTCGCCGTCCACCGGGATGAGGTCGCCGGCTTCGACGAGGAAGAAGTCCCCCTTGCGCAGCGCCGTCGACGGGACCGACGAATACTTCTCGCTCTTCTGCGCGGACGGGAGCTTCTTCGCCATCGTGTCGCGCTTGGCCGAGCGCAGGGCATCGGCTTGCGCCTTGCTGCGCCCCTCCGCGATCGCCTCGGCGAAGTTGGCGAAGAGCACGGTGAACCAGAGCCAGATCGTCACGTGCAGGATGAATCCGGGCGCGGCTTCGCCGCCGCCGCCGAGGGCCTGGACCCACAGGATCGTCGTGAGGATGCTGCCCAGGTACACCACGAACATGACGGGGTTGCGCCATTGGTGCTGCGGCAGCAGCTTCACGAACGAGTCGATCAGCGCCTGGCGCATGATGGACTTCGTCACCAGGCGGCGGCGCAGGTCCTGCGGGACCGGGACTGCGGGAATGGCGGGCGAGCTCATCGAATCACTCCAGTGGATGCTTGCGTCATTTCGCGGCGATCATCGCGAGGTGCTCGACGATCGGGCCGAGGGCCAGCGCCGGCACGAAGGTGAGCGCGCCGACCACCACGACGGTGCTGCCCAGCAGCACGACGAAGAGAGGCGTGTGCGTGGGCAGCGTTCCCAGCCCGGGTGGCACGGTCTTCTTCGCGGCCAGCGCCCCGGCGATCGCGAGCGTGGGCACGGCGAGCCAGAAGCGCGAGAACAGCATCACGATGCCCAGCGCGGTGTTGTAGAACGGCGTGTTGGCCGAAATCCCCCCGAAGGCGCTGCCGTTGTTGTTGCCGGCCGAGGAGAAGGCGTAGAGGATCTCCGAGAAGCCGTGGGCCCCGGGGTTGGCGACGCCGGCCTTGCCCGGATCGACCATGACGGCGATCGCGGTCCCGACCAGGACGACCAGCGGCGGGATCAGGATGGTGACCGCGGCCATCTTCATCTCGAACGACTCGATCTTCTTGCCGAGGTACTCGGGCGTGCGGCCGATCATGAGGCCGGCCACGAACACCGCGATGATGGCGAAGATGAGCATGCCGTACAGGCCCGAGCCCACGCCTCCGAAGATGACTTCCTGGAACTGGATCAGCCACATCGGCACGAGGCCGCCCAGCGGCGTGAAGGAATCGTGCATGGAATTGACCGAGCCGTTCGACGCGGCGGTGGTCGCGGTCGCCCACAGCGCCGAGTTCACGATGCCGAAGCGGACTTCCTTGCCTTCCATGTTGCCGCCCGGCTGCGTATCGGATGCGGCCTGGTCGGCGCCCGCCCGGGTGAGCGCGGGGTTGCCCGCCTGCTCGGCGCCGGCGCATACGCCGAGCATCACCACGAAGATGACCGCCATGGTCGCCATGATCGCCCAGCCCTGGCGCCGGTCGCCGACGAGCACGCCGAACGTGTAGCAGAGACCCGCGGAGATCTGCAGGATCGCCAGCACCTCGAGGAAGTTCGCGAGCGGCGTCGGATTCTCGAAGGGGTGCGCCGAGTTCACGTTGAAGAACCCGCCGCCGTTGGTACCGAGCATCTTGATGGAGACCTGGGAAGCGACCGGACCCACTGCGATCGACTGCTCGGTCATCTTGGCCTTCTCGGTGACGGGATTGCCTTTCTCGTCCTTGACGGGCTGCCCGTCCTTGTCGAGCTTGGGATTGTCGTACTCGGTCGCTTCGACGGTCGAGGCCGTCGGATACGCCGAGAAGGTCTGCGGCATGCCCTGGCTCACGAGCACAACGGCCAATACGAGCGACAGCGGGAGCAGGATGTAGAGCGTGCTGCGCGTCATGTCGACCCAGAAGTTGCCGATCGTCTGGGCGCTGCGGCGGGAGAAACCGCGCGCGAAGGCGACGAGCGTAGCCATGCCGCAGGCCGCCGACACGAAGTTCTGCACGGTGAGGGCGAGCATCTGCGTGAGGTAGCTCATCGTCGACTCGCCGCCGTAGCCCTGCCAGTTGGTGTTGGTGATGAAGCTGGTGGCGGTGTTGAACGAGGAGTCGGGCGAGACCGCGCCGAACGCCTGGGGATTCAGGGGCAGCGCCGCCTGGAAGCGCTGCAGCGCGTAGACCGCGAGGAAGCCGAGGAAGCTGAACAGGAGCATCGCGATGGCGTACTCGGTCCAGTGCATCTCGCGGGCCGGATCGACGCCCGAAGCCCGGTAGAGCAGGCGCTCGAAGGGCGCGCCGATGCGGTTCAGGAACGCGGGGCGGTCCTGGTAGATGTTCGCCATGTACGCGCCCAGCGGCTTGGCGAGTGCGATGAGCATGACGACGTAGAAAGCGAGCTGCAGGTAGCCGTTGGCGCTCATCAGAACTTCTCCGGCGCGAAGAGCGCGTAGACGAGGTACAGGAAGATCACCGCGCAGTAGATCGCGCCCAGGATGTATACGAGGCTCATGGAAGGCTCCGGGTCAGGGCTTGCGCAGGCGCTCGAAACCGTAAACGAGCGCCCAGGTGAGGGCGAAGAACACGATGCCCAGGCCGAGGAAGACGAGATCCATCATTTCTGTTCTCCTTGCGTACGGCGCCGGCGGCGATCCACGTAGCGCGCGAGCGAGATTCCGCCCAGCAGCACGCCCATGTAGATCGCGATCACCGCCAGTGCCTTGAGGATGTCCAGCAGCATGCGGTGGATTATGGGAACGCCCGCGTAAACATGTCGTAAATTCAGGGCAGCCGTATTGCGCTACCGCAAGAGGGGGTCAAGGGGCGGCCAGGCGCACGCATTGCATGGCCGCGATGGTCCACTTGCCGAAATCCTTGCGCAGGACCGCCAGCGACCGGTAGCGGCCGCTCGCCGGGCCGTTAGAGCGGCGCACCGCTTGCTTCGCCGACCCTGCGCAGCGCCAGGGCGATGTCCGGGTGGCTGGAGGCCATCGCGACGAGCCGCAGCAGGACCGAGGCGGCGAAGATCGACGCGAGGACCACCGCCGCCGCAACCAGCACGGCGCCGCGGCCGGCCAGCCGGCGAAGCCGCAGGCGCGAACCCACCAGCAAGCCGGGCCGATGGCTATGGATGAAGGTGTTCATGCCACGACAGATGGGGACGGCCGCATAAACGCCGCGTAAAAATGCGCCCCGCTCAGAACGTGTACGTGACGAACCCGACCAGGCGGTTCTTGCTCCAGTCCTTGCCCTTGACCGTGTAGAGGGTCTCGTCGGCGTTGGTGCCCTTGAAGTACCCGCCCACGTTCCATCCGTTGCCGAAGTCCCAGGTGGCGCCGGCCTTCCACACGGTGTACGAGAGCGCGCCGTTGTGCGCGTAGGTCTGGTGGCCCACCACGCCGTTGAAGGTGAGCTTGTCGCTCACCGGCGTGATCGCCTGGTTGTAGTCGATCTCGAAGTAATCGCTGCCCTTGCTGTTGGGCACGCCGAACGTGTTGTTGAACGAGTACGAATACTTCGCCGACAACGGGCCATAGGCGGCTCCGATGTAGGCCTCGTCCGTATTGGGACTGGGGTTGAACGCGCCGGAGCTCGGGTACTCGTAGCGCAGGTAGCCCACGTCGAGCGTCACGTCCTTCACGACCTCGAACTTGTAGCCGCCGTAGATATCCCACTCGACGCGCGCGCCCGTGTCGAAGCCGTTCACGTCGGCCGTGTCCTTGAGCCACTGGATGTTGGAAAGGAACGTGCCCAGGTAAAGGCCGCTCTTGTGCGAGTAGTCGAGGTTCAGCTGCAGCGCGGGCTTCTCGGAGGTCTGGGAGATGCCGCGGTACTCGTACTCGCTCCACAGCCCCAGCTTGGTGGCGAAGGTGTGTTCGGGCGTCTCATCGGCCCAAGCGGCGGGAGCGAAGGGGAAGGCCGCGGCGGCCACGATCACTGCAAGGCAGTTGCGCATCGTCAGGTTCCTCGTATTCGATGATGGCGACTCTAGGACGTCTCGCATAAACGGCGCGTAAAATCGCGCGCCGCCTTGATATCGCAAAAAAAAGCCTACACTTCGCGCCATGGCCGAGACTCGTCCCGACCCCGACGCGCTGCTCGCGCGCGTGAAGCGCGAAGAACGGGGCGCGGCCCGCGGCCGCCTCAAGATCTTCTTCGGCTCGTCGGCAGGCGTGGGCAAGACCTACGCGATGCTCATCGCCGCGCGCCGCGCGCGCGACGAGGGCCGCGACGTGGTGGTCGGCATCGTCGAGACGCACGGCCGCAGCGACACCGCCGCGCTCATCGAGGGCTTCGAGCTCCTGCCGCGCAAGGAGATCGTCCACAAGGAGCGCACGATCACCGAGTTCGACATCGACTCGGCGGTGAAGCGCAGGCCGCAGCTCATCCTCGTCGACGAGCTCGCGCACACGAACGCGCCCGGATCGCGCCACCCGAAGCGCTGGCAGGACATCGACGAGCTCCTCGCGCACGGCATCGACGTGTTCACGACGCTCAACGTGCAGCACCTGGAGAGCCTGAACGACGTTGTCGGCGGCATCACCGGCATCAAGGTGTGGGAAACCGTGCCCGATACCTTCTTCGACGAGGCCGACGACGTGGTTCTCGTCGACATTCCGGCCGAGGAGCTGCTCACCCGGCTGAAGGAAGGCAAGGTCTACATGCCCGAGCAGGCGCAGCGCGCGGCGGGCAACTTCTTCCGCAAGGGCAACCTCATGGCCCTGCGCGAGCTGGCGCTGCGGCGCACCGCCGAGGCCGTCGAAGGCAGCGTGCGCGAATACCGCGCCGACAAGGCCATCGATGGCGTCTGGAAGACGCAGCCGCGGCTGCTCTGCTGCATCGGGCCGGACGGGTCCGAGCACATCGTGCGCAGCGCCGCTCGCCTGGCGGGCCAGCTCGACGTGGAGTGGGCCGCGGTGTACGTCGAGACGCCGATGCTGCAGAGGCTCCCGGCGGAGCGCCGCGAACGGATCCTGCGCGTCGTGAAGCTCGCGCAGGACCTGGGCGCGCGCACGGCGATCCTCACGGGCGCCGACGCCTGCCAGGCCATCGTGGAATACGCGCGCGAGGGAAACTTCTCCATGGTGGTGGTGGGGCGCGGGCCCCAGCGGCGCCTGCCGTGGCGCCGCACGATGAGCGATGCGATCGCGGCCGCCGAGGGCTCGCTCGACGTGCTGGAGATCGGACGCGGGGCGCGGGATTCGGGCACGCCGGTCGTCGCCCGCGCCTCGGTGGCGGCCGGCGAGACCAGCCCGAAGGCGGCCGAGCGGCAGATGCGTTACGCCTGGACGGCGCTCGCATGCGTGGCCACCACGGCTGCGGCCGGGCTCCTCTTCCGCTTCTTCGACCTCACCAACATCGCCATGGTGTTCCTCCTCACGGTGGTGCTGGTCGGTGCGCGATGGGGGCGTGGCCCGGCGGTGTTCGCCGCAATCCTCAACGTGGTGGCGTTCGACTTCTTCTTCGTGCCGCCGCGATTCTCCTTCGCGGTGAGCGACGCGCAGTACCTCCTCACCTTCGCGGTGATGCTGTCGGTGGGCCTCATCACGGGGCAGCTCACGGCCGGCGTGCGCTACCAGGCGCGGGTAGCCGGGTATCGCGAGGAGCGCGCGCGCACCCTCTACGAATACTCGCGCGAGCTTGCCGGGCTGCTTACCACCGAGCAGGTGATCGAGACGGCGGAGTCGTTCATGGCGCGAACCTTCCGCGCGAGCGTGAGCGTGTTGATACCCGGCGACGACGACCATCTCGCCTCCCCGACGGCACGTGGAATGCGCAATCCCGTGGACGTCGCCGCGGCGCAATGGTCGTACGACCGAAGCGAGCCCGCAGGCGCCGGCACCGACACGCTCCCGGGAAACGACTTCCTTTTCCTGCCCCTCAAGGCACCGATGCGAACGCGCGGGGTGCTCGCCATCCGCCCGGAGCGCGCCCGCGACCTCATGATCCCCGAGCAGCGGCGCCAGTACGAGACCTTCGCGGCGCTCACCGCCATCGCGCTGGAGCGCGTGCACTACGTGGACGTGGCACGCGAGGCGCTGGTCAAGATGGAAAGCGAGCGCCTCAGGAATTCGCTGCTGTCCGCGCTCTCGCACGACCTGCGCACGCCGCTCGCGGCGCTGCTGGGCCTGTCCGAAGCGCTCGCGCTCACGCAGCCCCCGCTCTCGCCACAGCAGGCGGAGATCGCCCGCACGCTGGGAGAGGAGACCAAGCGCCTCATCGCCCTGGTGAACAACCTGCTCGACATGGCGCGCATCCAGAGCGGGGAGGTGCGGCTGCACCTGGAGTGGCATCCGATCGAGGAAGTGGTGGGAAGCGCGCTCGCCTCGATGCGCTCCGTGCTCGGCGGCCGCCCGGTGAGCGTCGATCTTCCCGCCGACCTGCCGCTCGTGCAGATCGACGCCGTCCTGATCGAGCGCGTACTGGTGAACCTCCTCGAGAACATCTCCAAGTACACGCCCGGTGGAACTCCCGTGTCGATCTCGGCGCGGGTGGACGGCGAAGCGCTCGAGGTGAGCGTGGCCGACGAGGGCCCGGGAATCCCGCGCGGCAAGGAAGAGGAGGTGTTCGAGAAGTTCGCGCGCGGCGAGAAGGAAACCGCCACGCCGGGCGTGGGCCTGGGCCTGGCGATCTGCCGCGCGATCGTCGAGGCGCACAAGGGCCGCATCCATGCCGTCACCGGGCTCGCGAAAGGGGCGCGCTTCGTCTTCACGCTGCCGCTGGGCACGCCGCCCGCGGAGCTGCCCGCCGAAGGCAAGGGGCCGTGACGGCGCCGGCACCGGTGGCACTCCTGGTAGAGGACGAGCCGCAGATTCGCCGCTTCGTGCGCACCGCGCTCGAAGCCGAGGGCTGGACCGTGCACGAGACCCAGACCATGAAGCAGGGCCTCATCGACGCCGGGACGCGAAAGCCCGACCTCGTGATCCTCGACCTGGGGCTGCCCGACGGCAACGGCGTCGACTACATCCGCGAGCTGCGCGCCTGGTCGGCGCTGCCGGTGATCGTGCTTTCGGCGCGCATGGGAGAGACCGACAAGATCGAGGCGCTCGACGCGGGCGCCGACGACTACCTCACCAAGCCCTTCGGCGTGGGCGAGCTCCTGGCGCGCGTTCGCGCGGCGCTGCGCCGCCGCCACCACCCGATCGGCGAGGCCTCGGCGATCTTCCGCTTCGGCGACGTCGAGGTGGACACCGAGAAGCGCACGGTGAAGCGCGCGGGCGCCGAGGTGCACCTCACGCCCGTGGAGTTCCGGTTGCTGTCGCTGCTCATCGCCAATGCGGGCAAGGTGCTCACCCATCGCCACATCCTGCGCGAGGTGTGGGGGCCGGCCGGCGTCGAGCAGCACCATTACGCGCGCGTGTACATGGGGCACCTGCGCCGCAAGCTGGAGGCCGATCCCGCGCAGCCGCGCCATCTCCTCACGGAGACGGCGGTCGGCTACCGGTTGGTGCCCTAGCTACAGGATCTCGGCGGCGTGGTCCGCCAGGCGCGAGCGCTCGCCGCGCATCAAGGTCACGTGCCCCGAGTGCGCCCAGCCCTTCATCCGGTCCACCACGTACGTGAGGCCCGAGGAGCCTTCCGTGAGGTAGGGCGTGTCGATCTGGGCGATGTTGCCCAGGCAGACGACCTTGGTGCCCGGCCCCGCGCGCGTGATGAGCGTCTTCATCTGCTTGGGCGTGAGGTTCTGCGCCTCGTCGATGATGAGGTACTTGTTGATGAAGGTTCGCCCGCGCATGAAGTTGAGGCTCTTCACCTTGATGCGGTTGCGGATCAGGTCCGCGGTCGCGGCACGGCCCCAGTCGCCCGCCTCGTCGTCGGTGCGCATGAGGACGTCCAGGTTGTCCTCGAGCGCGCCCATCCAGGGCGTCATCTTCTCTTCCTCGGTGCCGGGCAGGAAGCCGATGTCCTCGCCCACGGGCACCGTGACCCGCGTCATGATGATCTCGCTGTACACCTTGTAATCGAGCGTCTGCATGAGCCCGGCGGCAAGCGTGAGCAGCGTCTTGCCCGTGCCCGCCTGCCCGAGCAGCGTCACGAAGTCGATCTCGGGATCCATCAGCAGGTTCATCGCGAAGTTCTGCTCGCGGTTCCTCGCCGTGATGCCCCACACGTTGTTCTTGTGGTGCGAGAAGTCCTTGAGGGTCTGCAGCACCGCGGTCTTGCCGCGCGCCTCCTTCACGATGGCGAGGAACGGCCGGTCGCCCTCGTGGAAGACGAACTCGTTCACCAGCATCGAGGGCACCAGCGGGCCCTTCAGGCGGTAGAGCGTGCGGCCGTGCTCCTGCCAGCTCTCCACGTCCTTGCCGTGGCGGTCCCAGAAGTCCTCGGGCAGCTGGAGGATCCCGGTATACAGGAGGTCGGTGTCCTCGAGGACCTTGTCGTTGAAGTAGTCCTCGGCCGGGATGCCGATCGCATGCGCCTTGATGCGCATGTTGATGTCCTTGGACACCAGCACCACTTCGCGCTTGGGGTATTTCTGCTTCAGGTGCAGCGCCACCCCGAGGATCACGTTGTCGGCCTTCTGCGAGGCGACGGAGTCGGGAATCTCGACGCTCACCGAGTGCGTCTGCAGGAAGAGCCGGCCCGAGGCCTCGCCGCCGCTCCTCGCCTTCAGGGCGTAGCCGGCCTCGATCGCGCCTTCCTGGGAGACGATCTCGTCCAGGAAGCGGCTCGCCTGGCGGGCGTTGCGCGCGACCTCGCTCATGCCCTTCTTGTTGTCGTCGAGCTCCTCGAGCGTCACCATCGGGAGGAACACGTCGTGCTCTTCGAAGCGGAAGAGGCTCGTGGGGTCGTGCATCAGCACGTTGGTGTCGAGCACGAAGAGCTTGTTGGCCGCATTCGCCTTCACGGCGCGCGGCGCTTCGCGTTCACGCCTGCGTTGCATGGGCACCTCCGGCGAGGAAGCAAAGCCGGCCGTCTCCTCCGAATGCCGCGGGGAGGAGTCTCTCAGGGGATCGTTGGGCATCAGTGGGCGGCGGGGTGGGAAAGGGGATCTACAGCTCGGTCGACCGGATGAAGTCGAGCACTTCCTGCGCGTGGCCGGGCACCTTCACGCCCCGCCATTGCCTGGCGATGCGGCCCTGCCGGTCCACGACGAACGTGCTGCGCTCGATGCCGCGCACCTGGCGGCCGTACATGTTCTTCATCTTCACGACGCCGAAGATGCCGCACACCTTCTCGTCCTCGTCCGAGAGCAGCTCGAAGGGGAAGGACATCTTCTTCTTGAACTTCTCGTGCGAGGCGATCGAGTCGCGCGAGACGCCGAACACCGGCACGCGGGCGTTCATGAATTTCGCGTGCAGGTCGCGGAACTGGCGGCCCTCGTCCGTGCACCCGGGGGTGTCGTCGCGGGGATAGAAGTAGAGGACGAAGGGGTGGCCCTTGAAGGCCGAAAGCTGGAAACGCTGGTTGCCGGTGGCAGGAAGCTCGAAGTCGGGAAGGACCGGCTTATCGGTCATCCGACGAGTCCGTCGATGCGGCTAGTCATGAAGCGAAATCTGCATACCCACAACCTATCCTAACAACATTCTTGAAAAACGCAAGATATGGGGCTGATTACTCGGGCAGAAAGGCCGGCCCCTGGGAAGCGAGGGTGCCCGAGCGGCCGCGCCGGGGAGCGTCGACCACGCTGTGCAGGGGCAGGCTCGTGGGGTCGTGGCCGTCCACGAGGCTCTTCATCGAAACGAGCGAGTAGCCCTGCGCCTTCCATCCCTCGAGCAGCTTGTCGAGCACCGGGGAGAGCTTCATGCCCTCGAGCTCCGCGTGCAGCGTGAACACGTGCTCCTTCGCCTCGCGCGTGCGTTCCAGGAGAGCGTCGGCCGCGTTGGCCGTCGTGACGCCGTCCAGGCCGATCATCTCGTCCAGCGTGGGCAGCGTCGTCGGATATTGCGGGCACATGACGATTTCGCCGCGGATGACCGGGATGAAAGGGTGCGTGCCGCGCGTGTCCGAGGCGTACCGGAAGCCGAGCGACTGCGTGCGGCGATAGGCATGCACGTTCATCTGCCAGCCCGCGGCCCCGTGGACCGTGGCCTTGGCGCTGAAGATCTCGTCGAAGCGATCGCAGGCGAGCTTCATCTGGGTCCCGGTCCACGCTTCGTCCGCGGCGCCCACGCCGTCCTGCCATTTCACGTGGTCCCACGTATGGATGCCGACCTCGAAGCCTTCGTCGCGCACCTTCTTCATCGTCGAGGCGCAGCGTCGCCCGATGTCGGGCCCCGGCAGGACCGTGCCGTAGAGGAGGGTGGTGATGCCGTAATGCTCGACCACCGAGGTGCGCCCGACCTTTTCCATGAAGCCCGGGCGGAACGCGCGCTTGATCGCGCGCCCCGTATGGTCGGGGCCGAGGCTGAAGAGGAAGGTCGCGCCGGCCTCGTGGCGCTTGAGCAGCTCCACGAGCGCGGGCACGCCTTCACGCGTGCCACGGTAGGTGTCGACGTCGATCTTTAAGGCGAGCTTCAAGGGTCGAAAGGCGGGCTTGCGCGACACTCGCACGAAAGTTGGTGCAGCCGCAAGACGCCGCATGCTAAAATGTTGAAATTTTTAGAGTTTTGACCATGCCGCGCCCGCTTCGCAACATCGCCATCATCGCCCACGTCGACCACGGCAAGACGACCCTCGTCGACAAGCTCCTGCACCAGGCCGGCACCTTCGCCGCGCACCAGCACATCGCCGAGCGGGTCATGGACTCGAACGACCTGGAGCGCGAGCGGGGCATCACGATCCTCGCCAAGAACACGGCGGTCGATTACCACGGCGTGCACATCAACATCGTCGACACGCCGGGCCACGCGGACTTCGGCGGCGAGGTGGAGCGCGTGCTTTCGATGGTCGACGGCGTGCTCCTGCTCGTCGATGCGGTCGAAGGGCCGATGCCGCAGACGCGCTTCGTCACGCGCAAGGCGCTCGCGCAGGGCCTGAAGCCCATCCTCGTCGTGAACAAGGTGGACCGGGACGCCGCGCGCCCCGACTGGGTCGTGAGCCAGACCTTCGACCTCATGGACAAGCTGGGCGCGACCGAGGAGCAGCTCGATTTCCCGGTGATCTATGCCTCGGCCGTGAACGGCTGGGCCACGACCGAGGTGGGCAAGGTCGGCACCGACATGCGCCCGCTCTTCGATGCCGTGCTGGAGCACGTCCCCGAGCCCAAGGGCGATTCGAATGCGCCGCTGCAGCTGCAGATCGCCGCGGTGGACTACTCGAGCTTCCTCGGGCGCATCGCCATCGGCCGCATCCGCCGCGGCACCATCCGCAAGGCGCAGCAGGTCGCCATCCTCGCGGGCGACAAGCCCGTGCGCATCGCGAAGATCGGCGTGATCCACACCTTCCAGGGCCTCGACAAGGTGGAGACCGAGTCGGCCGGCGCCGGCGAGATCGTCTCCGTCACCGGCATCGAGGACTTCGTGATCGGCACCACGTTCGCCGACGTGGAGAACCCCGAGGCGCTGCCCATGGTCGGGGTGGACGAGCCCACCCTCACGATGAACTTCATGGTGAACAAGTCGCCGCTCGCCGGCCAGGAGGGCAAGTACGTCACCAGCCGCCAGATCCGCGAGCGCCTCGAGCGCGAGCTGCTCGCCAACGTGGCGCTGCGCGTCGAGGAGACCGAGGACGCGGACGTCTTTCGCGTCTCGGGGCGCGGCGAGCTGCACCTCACCATCCTCATCGAGAACATGCGCCGCGAGGGCTACGAGGTCGCGGTGGGCAAGCCGCGCGTCGTGGTGAAGGAAATCGACGGCGTTCGCATGGAACCGTGGGAGCAGCTCACGGTGGACGTGGAGACCGACAGCCAGGGCAAGATCATGGAGGAGCTCGGGCGCCGCGGCGGCGAGCTGCAGGACATGGTGCCGGACGGCAAGGGCCGCGTGCGCCTGGACTACAACATTCCCTCGCGCGGGCTGATCGGCTTCCAGATGGAATTCATGACGCTCACGCGCGGCACGGGGATCAAGAGCCACGTCTTCGACACCTACGCGCCGGTGAAGGGCGAGCTGCCCTCGCGCCGCAACGGCGTGCTCATCTCCTCGGAGCAAGGCGACGCGGTGGCCTTCGCGCTCTGGAACCTGGAGGAGCGCGGGCGCATGTTCGTGTCGCCGGGCGAGCGCGTCTACGAGGGCATGGTGATCGGCGTGCACTCGCGGGACAACGACCTCATCGTGAACCCGATCAAGGGCAAGAAGCTCACCAACGTGCGCGCCGCCGGCAAGGACGAGGCCGTGACGCTCACGCCGCCGATCCAGCTCACGCTGGAGAGCGCCATCGAATTCATCGAGGACGACGAGCTGGTGGAGGTGACGCCGAAGTCGATCCGCCTGCGCAAGCGTTTTCTCTCCGAGCACGACCGCAAGCGCGCCGCGCGCGACGAGAAGGCCGCCTAGCTCCCGGCGTTCCCCGCGGGCGCCTCTTCCCAGCTTCCCAGGAGCTGCCTCGCTTCCTCGCAGCGCCCGCACGTGCGCAGCTCCTGGCGCACCGCGGGATCCGAGAGAGCGCCGGCCGCCGCGGCCATGAGCTTCAGGTGCTTCTCGTCGGCTTCCTTCGGCACGAGCAGGAACAGGAACTGGGACACGGGCTTTCCGTCGGCGGCCCCGAACGGAATCGGCGTGTGCACGCGCACGAACGCGCAGGCCGGCTCCGTGAGCTTCGCCATGCGCGCGTGCGGGATGGCGATGCCGTGGCCCAGGGCGGTGGAGGCGAGCTTCTCCCGCGCAAGCAGCTCGCGCAGGACCTCGGCCTCGTCCAGGCCATGCTGGGTGGCGAGCAGGTGCGCGGCGAAGGCGAAGAGCCGCTCGCGGTCGTTCACGTCCGCATCGAGCACGATCTCCTCGTCGTGCAGCAGGGGCGCCAGCGTGTTCACGGGCCTTCTCCTTCGGCGGGCTCTTCTTCCTCTTCCTTGACGAGCGACATCACGCCCGTGTCCGCGTCGTAGTCCACGATCTCGGCGAAGCGGCCCCACGCCACGATCGTCTCGAAGAGCTTCTCCGACGAGTCGTAGGGAAGGAGCGTGGCGAGCATCTCGCGAACGTCGTCGGCCGGCATCTCCCCGTCGGCTTCCTGGCCCAGGCGCGTGGTGAGGATCTGGAAGAGTCGAAGGTGCATGATCGCCTGGCGGAAGAGCGCCTTGCGCTGCGGCAGGGCCGCGGCCAGGAAATACCAGCCGGTCGGCATCATGTGCACGTCGTCCTTCGGCGTGTCCACGAGGTCGAGCATCTCCGCCGCCTTCACGATCGAGATGGTGTCGCCGAAGTCGGTGCCGATGCGCGCCGAGAGGTCGAACACGTTGATGGTCTCCTGGCTCGCCTCGAGCACCTCCAGCAGGCCCACGATCTGCGCCACGGACACGTTCGGGATCGACTGGATGCGCGACTCGGCCGCCGACACGACCTTGGCCTCGGGCTGCTTCTCCTCGGGCTTGTCGGGCAGCGCGAGCGCCGTGATCGCCTCGTGCACCTGGCTCACCATCGCCGCGAAGGAAGCGGTGTTCGCCTCGCGCGGGTAGGGCAGGGGATTCACGATCTCGGCGGTGATGCGCCCCGGATGCGAGGACATCACGAGGATGCGGCTCGCCATGAAGACCGCCTCCTCGATGTTGTGGGTCACGAAGAAGATGCTCTTCAATCCCGCCTGGTCGCGGTCGCGCCACAGCTTCACGACTTCGCTGCGCAGGTTCTCCGCGGTGAGGATGTCGAGCGCGCTGAACGCCTCGTCCATGAGCAGCACGTCGGGCTGCGCCACCAGGGCCCTCGCGAAGCCCACCCGCTGGCGCATCCCGCCTGAAAGCTGCTTGGGGTAAGCGTTCTCATAGCCGGAGAGCCCGATCAGGTCGATGGCGTGCTGGACTTCCTCGTGGGCGGCCGCCGGGTCGATGCGCCGCTTGATGGAGCCGACCTGCACGTTCTCCTCGACCGTGAGCCATGGGTACAGCGCGAAGCTCTGGAAGACGATGGCGACGTCCGGGTTCACGCCTTCGAGCGGGACGCCGTCGCGCAGCACGCTGCCCTGGGTGGGCTCGGCGAGACCCGCGATGAGGCGAAGGATCGTGGACTTGCCCGAGCCCGACTGGCCAAGCAGCGCCAGCATCTCACCCTCGCGCACCTGGATGTTGATGTCGTCGAGGACGGTGACGCCCGGCCCGCCGTCGGACTGCTCGTAGGTCTTGGAGACGTGGTGCAGCTCGATGAGGGCCCCCTGGGCCGCCTCGGCCGCGGGCACGGGTGGAGGCGGCTGCACGTCCCAGGGCCTGAGGAACGAGGGCAGGAAGTCGGGAATGAAGTCGTTGATGCGCACAGACGCCTCTACTCCAGCCTGAACTTGCGCTCGGCGAGGTCGTACAGACGCCGCCACAGCGCGCGATTGATCACCACCACGAACACGGACATCACCACGATGCTGAAATAGATCGCCGGCGTGTCCCCGCGTTCGGTCACCTGCGCGATGTACGCGCCCAGCCCGTCGGCCACCAGCTTTTCCTTCCCCCACGTCGCCACTTCGGCCACGATGCTCGCGTTCCACGCGCCACCCGCGGCGGTCACGGCGCCCGTCACCCAGAAGGGGAAGATCGCCGGGATCACGAGGGTTTTCCACCACTGCCAGCCGTGCATCCCGAACAGCTCGGCCGCCTCGCGCAGGTCCGTGGGGATGGCCATGGCGCCCGCGATCACGTTGAAGAGGATATACCACTGCGTGCCGAGCGCCATGAGGAAGATGGCGCCCAACCCCATCGGCACGTGCATCGCGATGAACAGGCCCACCACGAAGGGGAAGGTCATGTTCACCGGGAAGGACGCGGCGATCTGCGCGAGCGGCTGCGCGATGCGCGCCACGCGCGGGCGCAACCCGATCCATACGCCGATGGGCGTCCAGATTGCGGTGGCGAGCACCGTCATCGCCGCCACGCGCAGGAACGTGAGGATGCCCAGCCACACCACCTGCAGCATCTCCTGCGGCGTGAGCTCGGTGCGGATCTGGCGGGCGATGCCGAACGCATCGACGACGAGCCAGAGGACCCCGGCCACCGCGGCGAGCCACGCGAGCACCCGCAGCGAGAGGCGAAGCAGGGACGGCGCGCGCCGCCGGAAGTTCACCGCGAGGTCCGTGCTCGCCTGGGCGAAGCGCCCCGCCACGCGCCCGAAGCTCGCGCCCAGGTGCTCCGAGAACCAGGCGAGGACGTAGGAGCCCTGCAGGAAATCGAGGAACCAGGATTGCGGCGCGTCGCCTCCCGCGGTCTGCTCGATCTTGAACTTCTCCGCCCATGCGATGAGCGGGCGCCACACGAGCTGGTCGAAGGCCACGATGGTGACGATCATGGCGGCGATCGCGTAGGCCGCGGCGCGCGAATCGCCCGCCTCGACGGCGGCGGCCATGTAGGACCCCAGCCCGGGCAGCTTGATGCTTTTGTTGAGCACCGAGATCGCCTCGCTCTGCGCCACGAAGAACCAGCCGCCGCCGAAGCTCATCATCGAGTTCCAGATGAGCCCGATGGAGGAGGCCGGCAGCTCCACCAGCGTGAAGCGCTGCCAGGGATTCAACCGGTAGACGCGGGCGGCCTCGCGGAACTCGGCGGGAATCGTCACCAGCGAGTGGTAGAACCCGAAGGTCATGTTCCAGGCCTGGGCGGTGAAGATGGCGAAGATCGCCGCGCACTCCACGCCCAGCAGGCTCCCCGGGAAGAGGGCGAGGAACCCCGTCACCGTGACCGACAGGAACCCGAGCACCGGCACCGACTGCAGGATGTCCAGGATCGGCAGCATCACCTTGCGCGCGCGCCGGTTCTTGGCGGCCGCATAGCCCCAGGCGAACGTGAACGCGAGCGCGGCGGTGAAGGCGATCAGCATGCGCAGCACGGTGCGCGCCGTGTAGTACGGAATCATCCACGGGTCGAGCGAGAGGGGCGGCGGGTGCAGCTCGTCGAATTGGGCGCGCATGTCGCCGCCCAGCACCACGAGCGCCCACAGCAGGGCGAACAGGCCCAGCAGCACCACCAGGTCCACCCAGCTGAATCGCCAGCCGGATTCGAGCTGCTGCGCGGTGGTGGGGGGATAGCGGAGGGGAATCATGGCGGCGTCCGGTGCGCATATTGGCATGGGGCGCCGCGCCGTGGCACGCCCTTTACGGGTTCTTTACGCGCCGGGCCGCGATTTTTTCGCTTCGTTACAGATTCGAGTCAGCCGTCGAGCGTTTTCGGCCAGTCGTCCTTCAAGAGGCGGGAGAGCGAGCGGTCGGCGAGGAGCTTGCCGCCCGTCTGGCAGCGCGCGCAGTAGTTGCATTCGTTCTCGGCGTACACGATGCGCTGGACGGGCGCGCCGCAAACGGGGCAGGGCCGCTTGTACCGGCCGTGGACCGCCATGCCCTCGCGAAACGCCGTGACCTTCCCCGGGAAACCGTCGCCCGCTTCCGCACGCAGGATGTCCGTCCAGCTCGCGAGCGTCGCGCGCACCGCCTGGCGCAGGCGCTCCACCTCCTCGCCGGTGAGCGACTTCGTGAGCTTGAGGGGCGACAGGCGCGCCGCGTGCAGGATCTCGTCGGAATACGCGTTGCCGATGCCGCTGAAAAGGCGCGGATCGGTCAACGCCCGCTTGACCGTGTGGTTCTCGCGCCGCAATGCCTCGGCGAACGCCTCGGGGCCAGCCTCCAGCGGCTCGATGCCGCCGGGGTCGAGGGCCGAGAGCGCCGGCTCGCCCCGCACCAGCGCGAGGGAAGCGCGCTTGCGGGTGCCTGCCTCGGTGAAGAAGAGCGTCCCGTTCTCGAAATCCAGGGCCGCGATCGCGTTCTGCGTGGCCTTTGCGCCGGGCGGCTTCCACGCGAGACGCCCTGCGATCATGAGGTGGATCACGACGAAGAGGCCCTCGCCCAGGTCGAGGACGATGCGCTTGCCGATGCGGCGAAGGCCCGCCACCGCGCGGCCCGACGCGGCCTCGAGCGGCGGATCGAAGCTGCGCAGGACGAAGGGATTCAGGACGCGGATGCGCTCGAGCCGGCGCCCCTTCACGCGGCGCTCGAGGGCTTCCACGTACACGGTCACGTCGGGCAGCTCGGGCATTCCGGCATCTTAAATGGCGCTGCGGGTGGCTCTCCGGGTGAGCCACCGATCTGCCAGAATGCCCGCATGGAAATGTCGATCGTCGTCTTCGTTCTCGGCGCCGTAGCCGGCGCCGCGGCCGCCATCGCGTGGGCCCGCTCGCGGGGCAATCCCGAGGGGCCGCGCCTCGCCGAGCTCGAGGCGCAGCTCACCGCGGCGCGCGAGGCGGGAATGCGCTCGAGCGTGCAGGCCGCCGAGCTCGAACGCGAGGCTTCCACGCTTCGCGACCAGCTCCTCGATGCCGCGCAGCGCAGCGCCGTCTACGAGGAGCGCGCGCGCCTGCTGGGCGACGCCAAGCAGGCCCTCGAAAACGCCTTCAAGTCCCTCTCCGCCGAGGCGCTCAAGCAGAACAACGCGGCGTTCCTGGACCTCGCCCGGGCCTCCCTCGGCGAGTTCCAGCAGGTCGCCCGGGGCGACCTGGACAAGCGCCAGCAGGCCATCGATGCGCTGGTCGCCCCGGTGAAAGCCTCGCTCGACAAGGTGGACGAGAAGATCCACGCGCTCGAGCGCGTGCGCGAGCAGGCCTACGGCGAGATCCGCCAGCAATTCACCCAGATGGGCGAGGTGCAGGCGCTGCTCCGCCAGGAGACGGCGAACCTCGTGAAGGCGCTGCGCCAGCCGCACGTGCGCGGCCGCTGGGGCGAGATGCAGCTTCGCCGCGTGGTCGAGATGGCCGGCATGATGAAGCACTGCGATTTCGTGGAGCAGGAGGGCGTCGAAACGGAGGAGGGGAGGCTGCGGCCCGACCTCGTCGTGCACCTGCCCGGCGGCCGGCAGATCGTGGTCGATGCCAAGGCGCCCGTGAACTCGTACCTGGACGCCCACGAGGCGACGGACGACGAAGTGCGCCGGGCCAAGATCCGCGAGCACGCCCAGCTCGTGCGCGGGCACCTCCAGGCCCTTTCGCGCAAGGCCTATTGGGAGCATCTGCAGCCGACCCCCGAGATGGTCGTCATGTTCATCCCCGGCGAGGCCTTCTACAGCGCGGCGCTGGAAGCCGAGCCGGATCTCCTCGATGCCGGCTTCGCGCAGAACGTGATCCTGGCCTCGCCCGCCTCCCTCATGGCGCTGCTCAAGGCCGCGGCCTACGGATGGCGGCAGGAAAGCGTGTTCGAGAACACGCGAGCCATCAGCCAGCTCGGCCAGGAGCTGCACAAGCGCCTGAGCGACATGGCCGACCACCTGGCCCGCGTCGGCAGGAGCCTCGAAGGGGCGACCGCGAGCTACAACGCGGCCATAGGCTCGTTCGAAAGCCGGGTGCTCGTCTCCGCCCGCCGGTTCAAGGAGCTGGGGGCCACCTCCCAGGAAGCCGAGATCTTCGAGCTGCGCGCCATCGAGGGGGGCGCCCGCCGCCTCCAGGCCCCGGACAAGCCCGCCGAGGAGTAGTCCGGGCCCCAGGCGGCCCCGCGGCCAAGTGCTTGGAAAACAAGGCTTTTTGCTGCAGCGCCGCATTGACTGTTGCGCTGCAACAAATTATGTATAAAACCCCTTGACTTCGGGTGTGCCGGGCGTAAGATACGAATTGTGCGGTGCAACATAAACCGCTCCCAATTCAACCCCGGACCAAAGGAAACCACATGTTCAAGATCGACCAGTTCAGCGCCGCGAACGAAGCCGCGATCGAGCAGTTCTCGTTCCTCGCGAAGCTCTCCCTCGGCAACATCGAGAAGTTCACCGAAATCGGCCTCGGCGCCGCCCGTGAATCCGTCGCCCACGCCACCCGCCACGCGCAATCGCTGGCCGGCGCCCGCGACATCAACGAAGCGCTGGCCCTGAACGCCGCCGCCGTCGAGCCCGCCATGAAGCGCGCCTATTCCTACTCGCGCACCGCCTACGAAGCCGCCGCCACGTCGGGCGACGAGATGAAGAAAGTGCTCGAGCAGAACGCCGCCCAGCTGAACAAGGCCGCGATCACGGCGCTGGAAGAGGCGCTCAAGTACGCGCCGGCCGGCAGCGAGACGGTCGTCGGCAACCTGAAGACGGCGATTGCCGCGGCGCAGAGCGCCTACGACAACATCACCGCGATCAACAAGCAGCTGTACGACACCGTCGAGCAGAACGTCGCGACGGTCTCCGCCGCCGCCGGCAAGACGGCCAAGCGCGCGAAGAAGTAAGTAGCTGTAGGGTTGCTCCTACTGGCCCCCGGTGTCCCCGGGGGCTTTTTCATTGGGGGATGCCGTATCATTTGCCCATGAAGGTGATCGGCATCGCGGGCTACAGCGGCAACGGCAAGACCACGCTCATCGAGAAGCTGGTCCCCGTGTTCGTGCGCGAAGGCTTGCGCGTGTCGCTCGTGAAGCATGCGCACCACGAGTTCGACGTCGACCAGCCGGGCAAGGATTCGTGGCGCCACCGCCACGCCGGCTGCGCCGAGGTGCTGGTGAGCTCGTCGAAGCGCTGGGCGCTGATGCACGAGCTGCGCGGGGCGCCCGAGGCCGGCCTCAATGACCTGTTGAAACGCCTGTCCCCTTGCGACCTCGTCCTGGTCGAGGGGTACAAGGGCGAGCCCATTCCCAAGATCGAGGTCCACCGGCGCGACGGCAATACGCCGCTGCTGTATCGCGGCGACGCCAACGTGATCGCGGTGGCGACCGACGAGCCGCTCGACACGAACCTGCCGCAGCTCTCGCTCGACGACGCCGAGGGCGTGGCCCGGTTCATCCTCAAGCACCTGGGGCTCGACCGCGCACGCCTGGTGCGCTGAAAGGGCCGGGCCTTGGTGACCGTGCTCTATTTCGCCAGCCTCCGCGAGGCCGTGGGCGTTTCCCGCGAGCAGCTCGCGCTGCCGGGGCAGGGCGCCACGGTGGCCTCGATCGTCGAGGCGCTTCGCAACCGGGCGGCTCCCTGGAGCGCGGCTTTCGCGCCGGGCCGGACGTGGCGCGTGGCCGTGAACCAGCAGATGGCGCACCTTGCCACGCCCGTGAAGCCGGGCGACGAAGTGGCGTTCTTCCCGCCGGTCACGGGAGGCTAGGTGCCCACGGTCCGGGTTCAGGAAGCCGATTTCGACGCGGGCCGCGAGCTCGAATCCATGACCCGCGGGCGAACGGACGTGGGCGCCCAGGCGAGCTTCGTGGGCCTGGTCCGGGCGGCCAACGACGGCTCGGCCGTGAGCGGCATGACCCTCGAGCACTATCCCGGCATGACGGAGGCGGCGCTGAACGACATCTGCACCCAGGCCCACGCGCGCTGGGACCTCATCGACACGCTCGTGATCCACCGCGTAGGCGCGCTCCTCCCGGGCGCGCGCATCGTGCTGGTGGGCGTCACGAGCGCACACCGCGGCGAGGCCTTCGCCGCATGCGAATTCATCATGGATTACCTCAAGACCCGCGCTCCCTTCTGGAAGCGCGAGGACACGCCCCAGGGCGCGCGGTGGGTCGAGGCGCGCGCGAGCGACGACGACGCGGCCGGGCGCTGGAAGTAGGGCGGCGGGCCCTGCGCCGGTTCAGAACGTGCAGAAGATGCGCCGCGTGAGAGAGATCATCTCGAGCACGCGCGGGTCCTCGATGCGGTAGAAGATCTTGTTTCCCGCGCGGCGCGAGGCGAGGATCTTGTGCCCGCGCAGGAGCGCCAGGTGCTGGGAGACGTTGCTCTGCGAGGTCCCGACGGCGTCGAGGATCTCCAGGACCGAGAGCTCCTGGTTGCCCAGGAGGCAGAGGATCTTCAGCCGCAGCGGATGCGCCATCGCCTGCATGGCGTCGGCCGCCTCACGGATGTTGTCGCTCTTGCCGATCAGGTCGAAGATGTCGCTGGAGACCTTGCGGCTGGGCTTGCGGCGCGTGCGGCTCGTCGGCATTCGCGGCAATCTACGAGGGCGGCCCTGCCGTCGTCAATATAAGTAATTCATGATATATAGTCCGGGATGGCCTTTCGCGGGCCGGGCCGTTCCGGGCGGGGCCAGGCAGCGCCGTCGGATATAATTTTTCTCGTCGAACGCGGGGCCTCAAGGGGGAAGAGATCCATGGACATTGGACGCAGGAGAATCCTGCGCGGCACGGGCGGCGCGGCCGTCCTCGGCATGGCGGTGGCCGCGGGCCTCTTCAGGCCGGGCAGCGCATGGGCGCAATCGCCGCAATGGAACGAGGCGGCTTTCCGCACCAAGAAGCTGGACGAGGTGGTGAAGGCCCTCGGCGGATCGGGCGCGGTCCGTTCGGCCGACATCGTGATGACTTCGCCCGACATCGCGGAGAACGGCGCGGTGGTTCCCGTGACCGTCTCGAGCAAGCTCGCGAAGACCGAGTCCATCGCCCTTCTCGTCGAGAAGAACCCCAACATGATGGCCGCGGACTTCTTCATCCCCGAGGGCACCGAGCCCTGGGTGAACACCCGCATCAAGATGGCGGAGACCTCCAACGTCTACGCGCTGGTGAAGGCCGATGGGAAGTTCTACTACGCGAGCAAGGAAGTGAAGGTCACGCTCGGCGGGTGCGGAGGCTGACATGGCCGACCCGATGAAGATCCGCGCCGCGATGGTCGGCGACAAGGTCGAGGTCAAGGTGCTCATGCAGCACGAGATGGAGACCGGCCAGCGCAAGGATTCCAAGGGAGCGCTCGTTCCCGAGTGGTTCATCCAGAACGTCACTGCCACGGTGAACGGCAAGACGGTGCTGTCGGCCCAGTGGGGCCCGGCGGTATCGAAGAACCCGTTCCTGTCGTTCCGCTTTTCCGGCGCGAAGCCCGGGGACAAGGTGGTGATCACATGGACGGACAGTCACGGCGACAAGCGAACCGACGAAGCGACCATCGCGTGAGGGCCTACAGGGCGGCGAGGGCCGCAGCCTCGATCGGTCTCGCGTGCCTGCTGGGCGCGGGCCTCGCGGCTGCGCAGCAGGCGCCGAACGTGGCCGAGGAGATCGAGAAGTACCGCGCCGCGCTCGGTGACGACAACCCGGCCGAGCTCTGGGAGCTGCGCGGCGAGACGCTCTGGAAGCAGAAGCGCGGCCCGAAGGGCGCGTCCCTCGAGCAGTGCGACCTGGGCCTGGGGCCCGGCGTCGTGAAAGGCGCCTACACCGTGCTTCCGAAGTACTTCGCCGACACCGACAAGGTCGAGGACCTGGAGTCGCGCCTCGTCACGTGCATGGTGACGCTGCAAGGGTTCACGCGCGAGCAGGCGAAGAAGGACCCGTTCGGCGACCCCGGCAAGAAGGTCGTGATGGACGCGCTGGTCGCCTACATCACCGGGCAATCGAAGGGCATCCCGATGAACGTCGCCGCCACGCACCCGAAGGAGCAGGAGGCCTACGAGCTGGGCCGCAAGATCTTCTTCTACCGCGGGAGCACGCACGACTTCGCGTGCGCGACCTGCCACGGCTTCGATTCGCAGCGCATCCGCCTGCAGGAGCTGCCCAACCTCTCGAAGCCGGCCGATGCGCGGAAGGCCTACACGACCTGGCCCGGCTACCGCGTCTCGCAGGGCGAGGTGCGCTCGTTCGAGTGGCGGCTGAACGATTGCTTCCGGCAGCAACGCTTCCCGGAACTGGACTACGCGTCGCCCGCGGCGATCGCGCTCACGATGTACCTCGCGAAGAACGCCAACGGCGCGCCTTTCGCGGCGCCCTCCATCAAGCGGTGACGCGATGAAGAAAACCAGCTGGCTGCTCGGCCTCGCGGCGTTCGCCGCGGGATGCGCGGGTGTGATGCAATCCGACCAGGAGCCCGACGCCGCGCAGGTGAAGGCGGTCCTCGAGCAATCGTTCCATGCGAAGGGCCAGGCGAAGATGGACCGCCTCGACCAGGACGACGTCCAGCGCCTGTGCAGCGGCGTGACGCCGGGCCATCCGCTCGACAAGGAAGCGGCCGAGCGTCTCGTGCGCGAGCAGCTGGCGGCGGTGAAGTACCCGGCCGGCAGCCTGGAGGGCGACTGGAAGCGCGGCGAGGCGATCGCGCAGAGCGGTCAGGGCAAGCAGTACAGCGACGACCCGTCGAAGCCCTCGGGCGGCAACTGCTACGCATGCCACGAGCTCACGCGCGAAGAGCTCTCGTTCGGCACCATCGGCCCGTCGCTCTACCAATTCGGCAGGAAGCACGGCTTCACCCCCGAGTCCCGGAAGTACGTGTACGGGAAGGTGTACAACTCCCAGGCGTTCGTGGCGTGCTCGAGCATGCCGCGCTTTGGGCACAAGGGCATCCTCACGGAGCAGCAGATCAAGGATGTCACGGCCCTCCTGACGGACCCCGCCTCGCCCGTCAACAAGTGAACCGCCGCGAATTCCTGCACGCGCTCGCGATCGCCGGCGCGGCAGGATTTCCGCTCGCTCCCCGCACGGCGTTCGCCGCCGACGACCTCTACGACGTCCCGCGCTTCGGCAATGCGAGCCTGCTGCACATGACCGACGTGCACGGCCAGCTCCTGCCCATGCGGTACCGGGAGCCGGCGGTGAACATCGGCGTGGGTGCCGCCGCGGGCAAGCCGCCGCACCTCGTTGGACGCGAGTTCCTCGCCTACTACGCGATGCAGGCCGGCAGCCGCGAGGCCTACGCCTTCACCAGCCTCGACTTCGAGCAGCTCGCCGCGCGATACGGGCGCATGGGCGGCTTCGCGCACCTCGCCACGCTCGTGAAGCGGCTGAAGGCCTCGCGCCCCGGCGCGCTGCTGCTCGACGGCGGAGACACGTGGCAGGGGTCGGCGACCTCGCTCTGGACCCGCGGCCAGGACATGATCGACGCGCAGAAGCTCCTGGGCGTGGACGTGATGACGGGCCACTGGGAGTTCACTTACGGCGAGCAGCGCGTGAAGCAGGTGGTCGAGCGCGACTTCAAGGGCCAGGTGGACTTCCTCGCGCAGAACGTGTTCACCGCGGATTTCGGCGACCCGGTCTTCGACGCCTACGCGATCCGCGAAGTGAACGGCGTGAAGGTCGGCATCGTGGGCCAGGCGTTCCCATACACGCCGATCGCCAATCCGCGCTACCTCGTCGCCGACTGGACCTTCGGCATTCGCGAGGAGGAGCTGCAGAAGCGCGTGGACGAAGTGCGCGCCAAGGGTGCGGCCGCCGTGGTGCTGCTCTCGCACAACGGCATGGACGTGGACCTCAAGCTCGCCGGCCGCGTGACCGGGATCGACGTGATCCTCGGGGGCCACACGCACGACGGCGTGCCCCGGCCCGTGCCGGTGAAGAACGCGGCCGGCACAACGCTGGTCACCAACGCGGGCAGCAATGGCAAGTTCCTCGGCGTGCTCGACATGGACGTGCGCGACGGACGCCTGCGCGAAGCAAGGTACCGGCTGTTGCCCGTGTTCGCCGACCTGCTCCCCGCCGATGCCGCGATGGCTGCGCACATCGCAAGCGCGAGAGCTCCTTACGAGCCGAAGCTCGCCGAGAAGCTCGCCGTCACGCAGTCGCTCCTCTATCGCCGCGGCAACTTCACGGGCAGCGCCGACCAGGTGATCCTCGACGCGCTGATGCAGGAGAAGGATGCCGAGATCGCGCTCTCGCCGGGCTTTCGCTTCGGCACCTCGATCCTCGCCGGAGAGGCCGTCACGATGGAGACGGTGATGGACTGGTGCGCGATCACCTATCCCGCGACCACGGTCACGCCGATCACGGGCGAGACGCTCAAGGCGATCCTCGAGGACGTCTGCGACAACCTCTTCAATCCCGATCCGTACTACCAGCAGGGCGGGGACATGGTGCGCGTAGGCGGCCTCACGTACACGTGCGCGCCGCGCGAGACGATGGGCAAGCGGATCGACGACATGCGCCTCGGCGGGAAACCCATCGAGGCCGGAAAGACCTACAAGGTGGCAGGCTGGGCCTCGATCTCCGAGGACGCGCGCGGCGAGCCCATCTGGGACGTGGTCTCGCGATACCTGCGCGCGCGCAAGACCATCGCCCCTCCACGGGTGAACGCGCCCCGCGTCGTGTAATCGCCGCGTCCGGCTACATCGCCTGGCGCGCCGGGCTCACGACCCGGATCCCACTCCCAGCAGCAGCACGAGCCCCGAGAAGGTCACGAAGGCGAGCGCGGTCGTCCACAGGATGGTGGCCGATATGCGCCCTGCGTCGGCCTCGTAGCGCGTGGCGAAGATGAACACCCAGCCCGCGGAGGGCAGGGCGGCCACCAGCACCGCCACGCGGCGCGTGGCCTCGTCGATGCCGGCCGCGGCCATCACGAGCCAGATCGCCGCGGGGTGGACGAGGAGCTTCACCACGACGGGCAGCGCCAGGACCGGCGAGCGCAGCGGCGCATCGGGGCGCACGAGGGAGACCCCGATCGCGAAGAGCGCGCAGGGGCCGGCGGCATCGGCGAGGAGCTTCACGATCTCGGCGAACGGCGTCACGAGCTTCCATTCGAGGCCCGAGAAGGCGGCCCCGAGCAGCATGCTGATCAGGAACGGGTTGAGGAAGATGCGCAGCGCCGCATCGCGCACGTCCGCTCGCCATCCGCGCCGCGTGGCGCCGTCCAGCTCGGCCAGCACGAGACCCGCGGAGGCCACCATCACCAGGTCGGCCACGATGGCGAGGATGGTGGGCGCCGCGGCGCGCGTGCCCAATAGCGCCACCAGCAGCGGCACGCCCATGAAGCCCGCGTTGGCGACCGCCGCGGCAAGGCCGTAGAAGGCCGCGTCTCGCAGCCGCTGGTGCAGCATGCGCCGCGCGACGAACGTCACGGCGAGCACGATCGCGATCCCGCAGCCACCCCACGCCACGAAGTACCGGCCGTTGGCGATCTCGGCGAAGGGTGTGCTCGCGGCGAACCGGAAGAGAAGCGCGGGCACCGCGAAGTAGAGGAGGAAGCCGTTGAACGCCGGCACGGCCTCGCCGGGCACCCACCGGCGCGCCGCGGCCACGTACCCGAACAGCACGAGCGCGAAGAAGGGAAGGGTTACGCCCAGGACGGTCTGCATGCGCCCCCGGGCCGCTGAAGGCCTTCAGCGCATGTTGCCGGTGTGCCCGAGCGAGTAGCGCCCCGGCTGCGGCCACACCGCGAGCCCGTGCGGCTCCTTGCCCACGGGAATCACCTTCGCTTCCCCGCTCGCCGTGTCGAAGGCGTAGACCACGTTGTCGTAGCGCCCCGATAGCCAGAGCGTCTTGCCGTCGGCGCTCACGTTGCCCATGTCGGGACTGCCGCCGCCGGGCACCGGCCACGTGGCATCGACCGTCTCCGTGGCGAAGTCCATCACCGAGACGCTGCCCGGGCCGGCCTTCATCCCGTGGATCGCATGCGAGCCGCGGTTTGCCACGTAGAGCTTGGTCCCGTCGCGGCTCGGGTACAGGCCGTGGGTGCCCTTGCCGGTCTTCACGAAGCCCACTTCCTTGAAGCTCGCGCCGTCGATCACGAAGACGCCGTCGGCGTGCATGTCCGCCACGTAGAAACGGCTGCCGTCGGGAGAGACGCGGATGTCCTGCGGCATGCCGCCCGTGGAGAGCTTGAGGTAGCCGATGACCTTGCGGTCCACGAGGTCGATCTTGGCGAGCCCGCCGCTGAACTCGCACGTGAAGATCACGAAGCGCCCGTCGATCGAGAAGTCGGCGTGGTTGATGCCGCCGCACTGGGGCGCCGCGATCGAGTACTGCAGCTTCATCGTGTGCGGGTCGCGGAAATCGAGGCGCTTGAGCGCTTCGGCCACCACGATCGCCGATTGCCCGTCCGGCGTGAAGTACATGTTGTACGGATCGGCCACGGCGATGGACGGGCCGGGCTTGCCCGTCTTCGGGTCGATGGGCGTGAGGCTTCCCTTGTCCGTTCCCTCGGCGTTGTTCGTGACCCAGAGCGTCTGCAGGTCCCACGACGGCACGACGTGCTGCGGGTTGAGGCCGACCTTGTACTGGTCGACGACCTTGAAGGTCTTCGGGTCGATCACGTACACGTCGTTCGACGTGACGTGCGGCACGTACACGAGCTCGAGATGGCCCTCGACCGCGGGACTCAATTTCCCGGCGCCCGCCTCGCTGTAGAGGTTCTTCGGATCCGGCACGGGCGGCATGCCCGGGAGCGGCCCAGGCTGCGCTTTCGAGACGAAAGGCAGGCAAAAAAAGACGACGAGCGCGGCGAGCACGAACCCGCCGGAATTGCGTGATACAGTCACTTCCTCATGGCTCCTGTCTGTGGAAGCGCAATTCTACAGGTCGGCGCCGCCAGGCTCCTCGTTGCAACTACAACCGCGCGGCGTCACCCTTGCCGCGACCGGAATCGATAAGGAGAAGTCGAGATGAAGGGAGTGTTGCTCTGTGCCGTCGCGGCGACGTTGCTCGCGGCGTGCGCCTCCACCGAAACAACCACCGCCGGCAAGGACAAGGAAGGCTGGGTCGATCGCCACTATCGCACCGGCAGCAACCTGCCCGTGAAGGGCGGCCGCACGCCGGAAGGCGACGGCGTCACCGCGGTCACCGGCGACGACTACGAGAATGCATCCCGCACCAGCAGCGCCGCGGCGCCGCCCTCGATGCCCATGCCGCGCCCCGGCGGCGGAAGCTAGACGGCCTTACCGGCGGGTGGCGAGCCGGATCGCCTCCGTCGAACGCTTGACCACGATGTCGACCCCGATCTTTCCCAGGTCGGGAGTCGATATCGAGGGATCCCCCGAAACCCCGTCCACGCCGCTCTTCGCGCTCCTCATGCGGTTGGTCCGCACGAGGCTGGGGTCGATCGCGAGCATGAGGGACGTGTCGGCAAGCCCCGCGTGGTGGCCGATCTGCTCCTCGGTGAAGCCCTTCTCCTTCAGCGCTTCCACGTAGTCCTTCGAGACCGCCGTGTAGTACTCCTCGATCGCGTGCGCGCGGACGTTCGTGCCGGCCCATTCATGGTTGAGGGCCGCCGCGGCACGCTTGAGCACCCGCTGGTAGCCGCCGTGGTCGCCGATGAAGACGATGTCCTTGAAGCCATGCTGGCGGTAGCTGCGGCCGGCCGCCACGAGGATTTCCTCGAAGGTGGACTCCGGCATCGTGATCGTGCCCGTGTACTTCATGTGCTCGGTGGGCGGGCTCACGTTGCCCTCCGGCGTGTAGGCGAGCACAGGGGCGACCAACGCGTCGCCCAGCGAGGAGGCGATGCGCGCGGCGAAGAAGCGCACGCGGATGTTGTGCTTGTTGAGCGCGATGTGCGGCCCGCTTTGCTCCGTGCCGCCGATGGGGATGATGACGGTGGTCTTGCCGTCCTGGACCGCGTCCCGGATCTCCGTCCAGGTGAGCTCGCCCATGAAGAGCGTGGGGGGCGAGGCAGCGCCCACGGCCGTGGCCGCGAGACGGAGTATTGCCAGCAGGTAGGCGGCCCTCGACATGGGCGCAATGATAGCTTGCGTGCCGCAAGAAGCAGCAGAACGAAACGATTTCAAGATGTTTCGATCGGACGCGCTTCGACATCGAGCAGCAGCTGGTGCAGCAGGGGAGGGGCCTCGCCCGCCGGAAGCGGCAGGCTGCAGTGCATCGACGCCTTGGCCCGTGCGTTTCCTGCGGGGATTTCGGACGGGCGGGCCTGGAGAATTCTGGCTCCCCGACCTGGGCTCGAACCAGGGACCTGCGGATTAACAGTCCGTCGCTCTACCGACTGAGCTATCGGGGAAGGGAGTCGGTAATTTTAACGGGTTTGAGAGGGGCGGGTCAAATCCTACGTGCTAAATCAACGCCTTTCCCCCTCTGCTGCCAATGCCCTTTCGGCTCCCTCCACCAAGAGCTGAATTCTTTCACGCGCCCGGGTAAATGCCGTGTTCTGCGCTGAATGCCCTAGATAGGAGTCGAGATCCGAATGACGCGTCCGTAGCTCCTTTAAGAATTCCAGGAATTGCTTTCCAAGTAGGGGATCGAATTGAGCACCAAGACGCCCTTCAATCTCCTCGATAGCTCGTTCGAATTCCCAAGCGGGTGCGTATGGCCGTCCATGAGTAAGGGCATCGAACACGTCAGCCAGGGCAACAATTCGCGCCGAAATGGGAATACGTTCGGACGCAAGGCCACTCGGATAGCCGCTGCCATCCCAAGCCTCGTGATGAAACTTTGCAACCTCTCGGGCCATCTCCAATGCCATCGAATGACCTTGAGTAAGTATTTCGGCCCCTATCAATGTGTGGCCGGAGACGAACCTCCGCTCGGCTTCTCGAAGACCACCTGACTTAAGCAGTATTCGATCTGGAAGCCCGATCTTTCCGATGTCATGAAGC
>Ga0335069_10000701_pt1 | contig 54673 bp, 38 predicted proteins | sample Lox_Sample_11_FD_206714 | JGI IMG/M metagenome (GOLD analysis project Ga0335069, IMG submission 206714) | Soil microbial communities from Loxahatchee National Wildlife Refuge, Florida, United States - Lox_Sample_1.1 | ecosystem: Environmental > Terrestrial > Soil > Wetlands | place: USA... | reverse complement strand
GCGCAGGTCGCCGTCGTAGACCAGCCGACCGTGGTCGATGACCACCACCCGCGGGCAGAGCTGCAGGACGTCCTCCATGTAATGGCTGGTGAGGAGGACGGTCGCCCCGAATCGCTCGTTGTACGCCCTTATGAAGCGTCGAACGGTAGCTTGCATCGAGACGTCGAGGCCGATGGTGGGCTCGTCGAGGAACAGGACCTTGGGCCGGTGGAGGAGTGCGGCCGCGAGCTCGCACTTCATTCGCTCGCCCAGGGACAGCTGGCGGGTGGGCTTGTTGACGAGGTCGCCGAGCTCGAGGAGGCCGGAGAGCTCCTCCACGGTGGCCTCGAACTGGGGGCGGGGAATCTCGTACACCGCGCGGTTGAGCGCGAAGGTCTCGGCGGGAGGCAGGTCCCAGAGGAGCTGCTGCTTCTGCCCCATGACCAGGGTGATCTTCTTCAGAAATGACGGTTCCCGGCGCCGGGGGATGTGGCCGTCCACCACCACCGTCCCCGCCGTGGGATGGAGCAGGCCGGAGAGCATCTTCAAGGTGGTGGTCTTGCCCGCGCCGTTCGGCCCGAGGAAGCCCACCCGCTCTCCCTCACTCACCGAGAAGTCGATCCCGTCCACTGCCGGGACCGTCTCATAAGTGCGGTGGAAGAGGGAGCGGAAGGCGGCCCCCAGGCCGGGCGCGCGCCGATGCACGCGGTAGTGCTTCTTCAGGCCATGAACCTCGATCACGGGGCGGATCTTGTGGTCCGCCCCCACGAAGGGCAACAAGGAACCGCCCCGGGAGCGGTAGCATGCGCCCATGGCCCAGAAGAAACGCCCGGCAACGAAGAGCGGCCGTCCTCGCGCCCGCCGGGGGGTGAAGCTCCGGCCGACCGAGCTCGGCCCGGGCGAGCTCTCCCTCTCCGAACGGACGCCTGAGCTCTCGGCGCTCGTCGCGGCGGTGGAGGCGGACGGGGGCGCCGTCCTTTCCGTCTACCGCGAGCCGCTCGGGGGACACCCGCTGCTCTTCACCGCCCTCCCGGTCGAGAAGGTGGAGCGGACGCCCTTCCAGCGCGACGTCTCCGATCCTCACGTGCGCCGGCTCACGCTCGCCATGGACAAGACCCAGAGATACCTCGACCCGATCATCGCGGTGCGGGAGGGCGACAAGTACCTCACCCCCAACGGCGGCCACCGGCTCACCGCCCTGAAGGAGCTCGGGGCGAAGAGCGTGCTGGCGCTGCTCGTGCCCGAGAAGGAGGTCGCCTACCAGATCCTGGCCCTGAACATCGAGAAGGCGCACAACTTACGGGAGAGGGCGCTGGAGGTGGTCCGGATGTACCGGGACCTGGCGGGAGGGCCTGATCCCCGGGAGGTGGAGCTCTCGCTCGAGTTCGAGGAACCGGCGCTCGCGACCCTGGGCTTCGCCTACGAGGAGCGAGGTCGGCTCTCGGGCAGCGTCTACGCCCCGATCCTTCGCAGGGTGGACGGCTGGCTGGACAAGAAGCTCTCGGTCGGGGTCTCGGAGCGGCAGCGGAGGGCACGAGTGCTTCTCTCCTTCGACGACGCGGTCACGGCCGCGGTGGCGAGGCTCAAGGAGAAGGGCTTCGACTCGCCTTACCTAAAGAACTTCGTTGTGGCACGGGTGAATCCGCTCCGCTTCATGAAGGGGAGCGCACCGCCCTACGACGAGCTCTTCGAGACCATGACGAAGCGCGCCAGCGGCCTCGACCCCTCGCGGGTCAAGGGCGAGGACGTGGCGAAAAGCGGCGGAGCGGCAGCCGAGGCCGAATAGCTGTCGCCGCCGGCTTCAGGACGATTTCGAGCCCCGGTTCCGGGCCTCTGTCCGGCCCAGCACGAGCCGTCGCTCGAGCTCACCCCCGATGTCGGCCAGCGTATCGGCGTTGACGTGCCCTTCCGCGTAGGGGAAGAGCTCCCGCTCCTCCCAGCGGACGTGCCTCTCCAAGAGCTCGGCGAAGCTGCCCAGCGCGGCGCGCTGCTCGACCGGCGGGCGTGAGGAGATCCCCTCGATGAGCCGGTTCAGCTCGGCGTGCTCGGCGCGGAGCCGCCGAAGATCCTCCGGGTCGAGGTAGGTGCCGAGCACGTCCTCCTCGGTCCGGGTGTGGGTCCTCAGGACCTGGATGTCGAAGCGGCGGACGAGGGCGAGGAGCCCCTGGAGGTCCCGGGGCGCTCCGGCGCTCTCCGGGTGGCCCGCCAGAGCCTGCCGGAGCTGGAACGCAACGAGGAGCGCGTGGTGGTGCTCGCTCGAGAGCGGTTTCAGCTGGCGGGAGCGCCTCATTCGAAGATGGTGTCCGAGGGCGCCGCGGTGCGCAAGCCTTCGGTCGAGGGGCGAGCCACCGTGGAAGGCGGCGGCAGCCCCGGCGGGGACCGCAGGCCGCTTCCCGTTGACGCTCCGCGCCAAGCGACTTAGATGGAGGTTCTCCGCCTGTCGATTCCGGAGTCAACGGAGCCACCTCATGCCCCAGAACCGTTCGGCATCGCCGGGAAGGCGGGCCGCCATCGTCGACGGGCTTCGGACACCGTTCGTGAAGGCGGGAACCGACTTCCGGGACCTCTCGGCGGTGGAGCTCGGTGCACTATTAGTGAATGAACTGGTGGCTCGGAGCAAGGTCCCTCCCCGCGAGGTGGACTCGGTGGTGTTCGGGCAGGTGATCCCATCGAACACGGTCACCCTGATCGGGCGGGAGATGGTGCTGAGGACCCAACTCGCTCGGGGCGTGCCCGCCCACACCGTGGCCCGGGCCTGCGCCACCTCCATTCAGGCCGCCACCGACGCCGCCGACCAGATCACCCTCGGACACTCCGAGTGCAGCCTGGCAGGGGGGGCCGAGTCGCTCTCCGACGCGCCCATGTTCGCCTCGCGCCGGTTGGCGCAGGGGCTCGTGGAACTCTCTCGGGCGAAGAGCTTGGGCGAGCGCCTCAGGCTCGTCTCCCGGCTGCGGCCGCGCGACTTCGCCCCGGTTCCCCCCGCGCTCAAGGAGCCCACCACCGGGCTCACCATGGGCGAGAGCGCCGAGAGGATGGCCCAGATGAACGGCATCCCTCGCGCCGCCCAGGACGAGTTCGCCCTCCTGAGCCACCAGCGCGCCGCCGCTTCCTGGGAGGCCGGTCGTTTCGAGGCCGAGGTGATGCACGTCGCCCTCCCTCCCCGGTACGAGCGGGTCTCCGCCCGGGACAACATCGTCCGCAAGGACACCACCCTCGAGGCGCTGGGAGAGCTTCGCCCGGTGTTCGACCGGCGCTACGGGACCATCACCGCCGGCAACGCCTCGCCCCTCACCGACGGGGCCGCGGCGCTGCTCCTCATGAGCGAGGACCGGGCGCTCGCCCTGGGCCTCGTACCGCTCGGCTACGTCCGGAGCTACGCCTACGCAGCCCTCGATCCGAAGGACCAGCTCTTGCAAGGACCCGCCTACGCGGCGCCCCTGGCCCTCGATCGCGCCCGGCTCACCCTCGGGGACATGGACCTCGTGGACATGCACGAGGCCTTCGCGGCCCAGGTGCTCTCGAACCTGCAGGCATTCGCCTCGCGCCGCTTTGCCGAGGAGGAGCTGGGCCGCTCAAAGCCCCTGGGCGAGGTCGACCCGGCCCGGCTCAACGTGAACGGGGGGTCGATCGCGCTCGGACACCCCTTCGCCGCCACCGGGGCCCGGATGATCCTGCAGACGCTCCGGGAGCTGGGCCGGCGCGGCCGGCAGTACGCGCTTCTCACGGTCTGCGCGGCCGGGGGGCTGGGCGCCGCCCTGGTGCTGGAGCGGGAGTGAACGAGCGGCGCGGGAGGGCGATCGATGAGTCCGTTGGAGGCCAAGGCGGAGAGCAAGGGCACGGGGGAGAACTTCCGCGTGGACGTGGTCGACGGGGTGTTGACGCTCCTCCTCGACGTGCCGGGCGAGACCGTGAACGTCCTGGGCAGTGGGGTGGCCGAGGAGTTCGAGGCCGCGCTTTCCCGGGCCGCAGCGGACCCCGCTTTGAACGGGGTCGTCCTGGCGAGCGGCAAGAAGGACAGCTTCGTCGCCGGGGCCCGGATCGGGGAGTTCCAGCGGGCCCGCACCGCGGCGGACGCGGAGAAGCTCTCGCGGGCGGTCCAGGCCGCCTTCGATCGGCTCGAGGCCTATTCCAAGCCCGTCGTGGCGGCCATTCACGGCGCGTGTCTGGGAGGCGGCCTGGAGTGGTCCCTGGCCTGCACCTGGCGGATCGCCGCCGACGACCCCCGGACCCGCCTGGGCCTCCCGGAGACGCAGCTCGGGGTCATCCCCGGGGGGGGCGGCACCCAGCGGCTGCCGCGACTCGTCGGCCTCGAGGCCGCGCTCGACATGATCTGTGCCGCCCGGAGCGTGAAGGCGCGCCGGGCGCTGCGCATGGGGCTCGTCGACGAGGTGGTCCCGCCCGCCCTCCTCCTCGAGGTGGCCCGGCGGCGGGCCCGCGAACTGGCCGAGGGCAAGGTCCGGCGGCAGAGGCGAACGTCGCAGGTGGGCGAGCGGCTCGCCCACGCCGCCCTGGAGGGGAACGCGGTGGGGCGCGCTCTCCTCTTCCGGAGGGCACGCGAGGCAGTGCGGGCGCGGACCCGCGGCCACTACCCGGCTCCGCTTCGCGCCATCGACGCCGTCGAGCACGGGGTACGGCGGGGGAAGGCGGCCGGGCTGGTCGTCGAGGCGCGGATCTTCGGAGAGCTGGCGGTGTCGCCCACCGCCCAGCGCCTCATGGAGATCTTCTTCGCCCAGACCGCGCTCAAGAAGGACAGCGGAGTGGACCTACCGGGGGTGAAGGCCCGCCCGGTGACCGGGGTGGGGATACTGGGCGGCGGGTTCATGGGCAGCGGGATCGCGCTCGTCACCGCGCAGGCGGGTCTCCCGGTTCGCATCAGGGAGCGCGACGACGCCGCGGCCGCCCGGGCCCTCGGGAGCGTGCGCGCTGCCCTCGACGAGCGGGTCAAGAAGCATTCCCTCGACAAACTGGAGCGCGACGAGAAGATGCGGCTCGTGACCGCCACCACCGACCTGGGCGGGTTCGAGCGGGTCGAGGTGGCGATCGAGGCGGTGTTCGAGGACCTTTCCCTCAAGCGGGAGATGGTCCGCGCCTTCGAGGCGGTGAACCCGAAGGGCATCTTCGCCTCCAACACCTCCTCCATCCCCATCGCAGAGATCGCCCTGGCCTCGGCTCATCCCGAGACGGTGCTCGGGATGCACTACTTCTCCCCGGTGCCCAGGATGCCCCTCCTCGAGGTCATCGGCGCCCCCAAGACCGCGCCCGAGGCCATCGCCACCGCGGTGGACCTGGGGAAGAGACAGGGGAAGACGGTCATCGTGGTGCGGGACGGGCCCGGGTTCTACACGAGCCGGATCCTCACCCCCTACGTGAACGAGGCGGTGCGGATCCTCCTCGAGGGGGCTCGCATCGAGGAGGTCGACCGCGCCCTCACTGCGTTCGGTTTTCCCGTGGGCCCTCTCACGCTGCTCGACGAGGTGGGGATCGACGTGGCCGACAAGGTGGGGAAGATCCTCTACGCCGCCTTCGGGGAGCGGATGGCGCCCCCGGAGGCGCTGCACGGCGTGCTGGCGACGGGCCGGCTCGGGCGGAAGAGCCGGAAGGGGTTCTACACCTACGACGGGAAGAGGAAGCGGGTGGACGAGACCATCTACGCGCTCCTCCCCGGGGGCGGAACCGGAAAGCCGATCCCCCCGGCGGAGATCGGGGAGCGGGTGGTCCTCCAGATGGTGAACGAGGCCATCCTCTGCCTGGGGGAGAACGTCCTTCGCAGCGCCCGCGACGGCGACCTGGGGGCGGTGTTCGGGCTCGGGTTCCCGCCGTTCCGCGGCGGGCCGTTCCGCCATGCCGACGCCCTGGGGACGGGCGCGCTGCTCGAGGCGATGCGGCGGCTCGAGGAGAAGCACGGGCCGCGGTTTGCCCCCGCGCCGTTCCTTTTGGAGCGGGGAACGGCGGGGCGGCCGTTCCACCCCGCGTGATCGGCCCCGTATTCACGTCAAGTGATGGCATTCACCCTCGGTGACGAAGGTCGGGATCCCGCAGGAAGCGGGCATGCGGGGAGGGAATGACGAGTCGGGCGAGGCGCCTTTGGAGAGCGCGGCCTTGAGCTTTCCGAGAGGCGGCCCCTCGACCGAAGCGCGTCCGACAGAGGCTCGAGGGCCGCCACCTCCCAACTTCCTCCGTAGATCCGTTGGGTTGGGTCCAATCGAGGGCACGTTTAGGCCCCGGGTCCTATTGCACCCTGGGGGCGCACGATTGCGCGCGTGATCGCAACCCTTTCGCGCGCATGGGGTCCGGGGGAGGTCCTGCGGGAGAGCCACGGAGCCCGAACTCGAAACCGCTCCTGAAATCGAGGTCTTCTCCACCCGATCGCGATCCTGAGCCGCTTTGGCGCGGTGCGCGAAGTTTGCACGCACAGTAACCATCGGAAATCACTCGCGAACGCAGCATTTCGTGGCAGGCATGTTGACGAGCGTGGCGCTGCTCCTTTTCATGCCTGCTACCAGGCAGTTAGCAATTGTCGTCGCCACAATTGCTGGAGATCAAATGACTTCAATTCTCTCGAAGCGGATCGGTGTGCTCCTCGCCGCCGCCCTCCTCGTCGCGTCCGCCGCATGCAGCAACAACAGCAGCAGCAGCAACAACGGCGGCGGCTCGGTGCTCGGCACGATCGCCGGGACCGTGACCAGCGCGAGCGGCGCGGCCCTCGCGGGCATCATGGTCACCCCTTCGCCGGCCAACGCTCCGGTCGCCACCAGCGACGCGAGCGGCAAGTACATGATGCCGATCGGCGCCGGGACGTACTCCCTCACCTTCAGCGGCGACAACGTCCAGTCCGCCACCGCCACGAACGTCAGCGTGACGATGGGTCAGACGACCACGGTCAACCAGACGATGGCCGCGAGCCCGCTGCTCGTGAAGGTGAGCGTCCCCGCCGCCCTGCAGGGAGGAGGCCCGGCCGGGTTCAACACCACCGTCTCGGGCATCGCCGCCACCGTGACGAACAACGGTACCGACGTCACGGGCAGCTCGACCATCAACTGGACGATCACGGCCACCGACGGCACCTCCAACCCGCCCGCCCCGGCGACCCCGAACCCCGCCTCGGGCGCAAGCACGAGCTTCACCATCCCGGACTTCGAGACGGTCCGCCAGGGCGCGAACCTCTGGCTCAACACCCGCTACGGCACGGCCGGGACGGATAACGCCTTCGACTGGATCTCCGTGCCCGAGCGCGACCAGCTCGTCACCTTCAGCGCGGAGCAGGTCCTGGCCACGGGATACAAGGTCACCGCCACCGTGACGAACGGGAACCTCACCAGCACCGGGAGCGCCACCGTCTCGACCGTCACGATCAACGGTGGCACGAACATGCAGCCCCTGGGGCTCATGGTGCTCGCGAACGCCCCCTCCACGAGCACCTACGCCTGGACGCTCCAGTTCCTGCCCATGACGGCGACCACCCCGACCTTCGGCCCGCCACCGGCGGACGTCACGCTCCAGGGGCCGACCACCAAGAACCCCTGGCTCATCCCCACCACCGCCGGTGTCTACGAGCTCAAGAACGGCACCGACGCCCCGCTCTACTTCCGGGTGAGCACCTACCACGGCGCTTACCACGGTCCCGGAGTCGCGGCGCCGGGCCCGTACGACAACGTTCCGGGCTCGGACGGGATCGCCTGCTCCAGCTGCCACAATGTGTCGCCGGACGGAGACCACACCCTCTACGAGTTCAACGACTGGATCAAGTCGGCGCACGAGAACTACAACTTCCAGAACCCCTTCGCGACCCCCATGCCGCTCGTGCAGGCCGGCCTCGACGGCTACATCGGGCCGCACTACGCCCAGTCCTGCATGCAGTGCCACACGGTGGGCTACAGCACCGTCCCGAGCGCGACGGACAAGGGCTTCTACGATCTCATGGGGACCACCGGCTGGACGTTCCCCGCGACGCTGCAGCCGGGCAACTACGCCGCTCTCCCGCTCGACCTGGAGCACCGCGGCAGTATCCAGTGCGAGAACTGCCATGGACCGCTCGAGCCGGCCGATCACTCTCAGGCCCTGGGAATCCCGGCGCTCTTCGCACTGCCCCTCTCCCCGGTGGCCAACATGAGCGCCGGCGTCTGCACGCAGTGTCACGACGAGTTCCCCTTCCACGACCTGGGCTCCCTCTGGAGCGCCTCGCCCCACGCCCAGATCGATCTCGTCGCCGAGGCCACGGTCGAGAACCGCGGCACCACCGCCGCCCACTGCGGCCGGTGCCACTCCGGCGAGGGGTTCAAAGTCTACGTGGCGCAGCAGCAGGCCGGGAACCCGGGCAACATCGCGCGGCCGACGACCTGCAGCTCGGGGACCCCCTACTGCACCTGCACCGGTACGCCGGCCGTCTGCACGCCCCAGGCGGCAGCAACCTGCACGCCGAATCCCGCTCCCGGGCAGACCTACGATCCGGTCTGCCCCTGCACGCCCGCCTCGGGGAGCACCACCTGCACCGGCGATCCCTTCTACTACGCGTACCTGAAGGGCCTCGGGCTCAACAACGCGACGGCTCACTCCCAGACCTGCCAGACCTGCCACGATCCGCACAAGACGACGCTCCGCGTCGACGGTAATTCGGGCGTCGTCGCCGCCGGATTCAACGTCAGGAACGCCGGCGCTGGGGCGCTCTGCATGGTGTGCCATAACACCCGGGTCACCGCTCCGGTCTACTCCGACAGCGCCCTCAGCAGCTGGTCTGCGCCGCACACGCCGTCGCAGGGCGACGTCTTCGCCGGCCGGAACGCCTATTTCTTCGGCGGCACGGCAGCGCAGATCACGACCCCGGACACCTTGCCCAACGAGGCCGCTCACAAGATCCTGGGCGACACCTGCGTCGACTGCCACGTGAAGCTTATCCCGGCCGACATCCAGGCCCAGTTCACCCCCGCGAACACGAACCACACGTTCCGGTCCTCCTTCCAGGTCTGCGTAAACTGCCACGGCGCCAACATCGGAGACATCGTGGGGAGCGAGGTCGACGGGAAGATGACCGACCTGTCGAATGCGCTCGGCGTGCTCTTCCTGAACAAGATCAACCAAAATGGCACGGACGCCATGAGCGTGTACCCGATCAATTCCGACGGGAGCGTTGGGGATAACCCGCTCGCGAACCCGGTCACCATCGCGGCGAGCTCCGTGCAGGTCATCACCCTCTCCACGGTGCACGGGTCCCCGGCCCTCATCGTGACCCTCACCGACGGCAAGACGATGTACGGAGCGGGGGTCACGAGCTTCAAGTACGGCGGCGCGGCGCTCTTCCCATTGACCGCGGGGCCACAGCAGATCGTCGCCAAGGCGTTCTACAACTACATGTACGTCCAGGGTGGCGCGGCGCACGGCGTCCACAACCCGTCGTTCGTGAACGGGGTGCTCGACGCGACCATCGCGCAGGTCCCCCCGCCAGCGTCTACGCCTTGGCCGTGACCGGGCTGTAGGAGCCCAGGGCTCGGACGAAAGACGTGAGGAAAGGGCCCCCGGCACTCCGGCGCCGGGGGCCTTCGCTTTGGCCTGCGGCGTCCCGCCCCCACATCCGGTAGGATTCGGCCCCGATGAAGGTCCGGCACATCGTGCTCCTCATCGTGGGGTTCGTGTTCCTGCCCGCGGCGCTCCTCCTCGCGGTGGGGATCCTCATCCTCGTCTACGGCTCGGTGCCCCGGGACTACCTCTTCGGCACTCTCATCCTGAGCTTCGTGGCCACGACCCTCGTCGGCGCAATCCTCACCACCGTGGTGCTCGCCCGCGAGGCGCGCGTCGCCAAGCTCCAGACGGACTTCGTGAACAAGGTCTCGCACGAGCTGCGGACCCCCCTCACCTCGATCCGGATGTTCGTGGAGACCCTCCAGCTCGGGCGCATCCAGGACCCGGGGCGCCAGCGCGAGGCGCTCGAGATCGTGGCGGACGAGACCGCCCGACTCTCCGGGCTCATCACCCGCCTGCTCGACTGGGCACGGATGGAGTCCGGCCGGCGCACCTACCGGCTCTCGCGCCAGCCGGTGGCGCCCATCGTCGACCGCGCCCTCGAGGCCCTGGCGCCGCAGCTTCTCCACCAGCCGGCCGAGGTGGTCCGCGAGGTGGCCCCGGATCTTCCCCCGGTGCTCGCCGACCGGGAGGCGCTCGCCGAAGCCATCCTGAACCTCCTCAACAACGCCCTCAAGTACACCGGTCCCTCGAAGCGCATCGTAGTAGGAGCGGCCACCGGCGGCAGCTCGGGGGTGTGGATCCGGGTGAGCGACAACGGTCCCGGCATCGCCGGCCGCGAGCAGAAACGGATCTTCCAGAAATTCTACCGGGCGCGGGACCCGCTCTCGCGCACCATCGAAGGGACCGGACTCGGGCTCGCCATGGTGAAGCACATCGTCCAGGGGCACGGCGGGCGCATCACGGTGCGAAGCGAGGTCGGGCAGGGGGCGAGCTTCGGCATCTGGCTGCCCGCGGCCGGGCCCCCCACGGCGGGAGCGTGAGCCCATGGCGGAGCGGATCCTGATCATCGAGGACGACCCGTCGATCCTCCGAGGTCTGCAGATCAACTTGGGGATGGAGGGGTACATCGTTCGGGCGGCCATGGACGGCGAGGCGGGGCTCGCTCTCGCCAGGACCGAGCGGCCCGACCTCGTGGTCGTGGACATCATGTTGCCGCGCCTGGACGGCCTCTCCGTGGTGCGGGAGATCCGGAGCGAGGACTCCGAGCTGCCGGTGCTCATCCTCTCCGCCAAGGGTCAGGAGAGCGACAAGGTGGCGGGCTTGAGGCTCGGCGCCGACGACTATCTGGTGAAGCCCTTCGGCCTGAAGGAGCTGCTGGCCCGCATCGACGCGCTCCTTCGGCGGCGGCGGGCACGGGGGGAGACCGGGACGCAGAAGTCGGTGAAGCGGGTGGGCGCGCTGGAGTTGGACCTCGAGGCGCGCCGGGCCACGGTGGAGGGGAAGCCCCTCGATCTCACGAGCCGCGAGTTCGACCTCCTCGCCTACTTCATCACCCACCCCGACCGAGTCCATTCTCGCGAGCAGCTCACGGAGGCGGTGTGGGGGTCGCGCTACTTCGGGACGGCGCGGACCGTTGACAACTTCGTGGCCCGGCTCCGCGCCCACATCGGCGACGACGCCGAGAACCCCCGCCACCTCGAGACCGTGCGCGGCGTGGGCTACCGCTTCAACTCCTAAGAACCGGGCCGCCTCTCCTCGGCCGGCTTCCGCCAGGGGAAGAGCATCGGCACGGAGCGCCGGTAGGCCTGGTAGGGCTCCCCCAGCTCCGCCGCGAGGTCCTTCTCCTCGAGCCAGGCTCCCGCTACGACCCAGGCCGTGAAGAGGACAGCGAGGAGGAGCCGGTCCGCGGTGAGGACGGGATTCGACCAGATGACCACCAGGATGCAGAGGTACAGCGGGTGACGCACCCAACGGTACGGGCCCTGGATCGAGAGCATCGCCCTTGGCTCGGGGAGGCCCCTCCCATACCGGCGAAGGGCAGCGATGCCGAACGGGTCGAAGCGACGGAGCGACCGAATGGCCCAGGCGAATGCCAGGAACGCCATGGCATTCACGGAGAGCGCGAAGAGACGGACAAAGCCGTGCAGGGTGAAAAGAGGGGGGCTCAGGCGTTGCCAGAGAAGGATCACCACCGCGAGCACCCCGCCGGACGCGGCGGCGTAGAGGGCCGCGAGCTGCCTCTGGGGAACGTACCGTGCCATCCAGGCCTTCATCGGCCTGCGGACCATGACGCTGTGCTGCAGGAAGAACGCGAGAGACAGAAGGGCATCCAGGACAAGCGCCGGGCCCGCGCCAAGGTGCAGGTCGAAGCCCCGGGGCCAGGCGATGAACAAGAGGAGCGACCCGCCGCCCAATGCGGGTGCGAGCAGAAACAGGAGCCGATCCCCCGCGCTGGTCGAAGCGCCCATCCGGCACCTCCTCGCCCTTCGAGCGGCCCTACGAGGTGAGCACGCCCCGGGAGCCGCCCGTGACAGAGTCTACGCGCCCCGCCTCGTTTCGGCCCTCCTTCAGACTGACCTCTCCCGGTCGGCCAGTGATAAGACCACCCATCCGGAGGGAGAGATGACCGAGAAGCGCGAGACCATCCCCTGGGACGCGCTCCGCGAGCGAACGCTGCCTCGCCTCGAGCGGCGGGATCTCGATCGAGCGGACAAGGAGCGTTGCGATCGCGTGCGGCGAGCCATGTTGGCCATGCAGCGAGCCTCCTGGGAACAGGGAGTTGCGGCGCAGGCCTGCCTGGAGGAGGGCGATGCGGAACTCACGATCCTCATGGCCCGCGAGGCTGTGCTACGGCAGGGCTCAGACGGTCGGCTCGCCCAGCTGGGTAACGACCCCGGCATCACCGATCCCGGAGCGGCCGGTGAGGCGGTGATCTTCGCCGCCCTCGCGACGGGCGACGCGAGCCTCGCCAGGGGCGCGGAGCGGATGCTTGCGTTCTTCCTGCACGAGGCACCGAGGAGCGCGTCCGGCGTCTTGTTGCACCAGATCCCCTCCTCCTACGGAGAACTCTGGAGCGACTCCTTCTACATGGCGCCGCCCTTCTTGGCCCTGGCCGGTCGGCCCAAGGAGGCCGTCGAGCAGATCCGCGGCTTGAGGAACCGCTTGTGGATAGCGGACCGGCAGCTCTTCGCCCACCGTTACTCGGAGGGCCGGGCCTGCTTCGTGCGCGAGGCCGCCTGGGGGGTCGGGAACGGATGGGCCGCGGCCGGGATGGCGCGGACCCTCTCGTATATCCCCGCCGGCATGGGGATGGAACGCGAGGAGCTCTGTCGGTACGTGCGGGAGGTCCTCTTTGGCTGCCTCGCCCACCAGCGTGGCGACGGCCTCTTCCACGACGTCGTGGACGATCCGTCCACCTTCGTGGAGACGAACCTTTCGCAGATGCTCGCCTTCACGATCTACCGGGGGGTCGCCGCCGGATGGCTCGACCCGGCGCTTCGACCGAGGGCGGAGGGCCTGCGGAGCGCGGCGCTCTCCCGGGTCGACGCCTCGGGGCTCGTGCAAGGCGTCTGCAGTTCGCCCTCATTCGATCGGCCGGGGACCGCGGCGGAGGGACAGGCGTTCTTCCTCATGATGGAGGCGGCGCGCGGGGCGAGCGCGGGTATGAGCCCCTGACCCCAGAGGGCCTAGGCCGGGAGCCGCAAGGCCACGGCCTGGAGCCCTTCGGCGAAGGTCGGGTGGGCGACCTCCATGTCCACCACCGCGCGGATGGGCGCTCCGGCCTGCATGAGGGCGGCGAACACGTGGACGAGTTCCCCCACCTCCGCACCGACGAGCGAGGCGCCGAGGATCCGCCCATCGTCCGGCCGGACCAGCACCTTCAGGATCCCCGCGGTCTCGCCGGTCTCGATAGCGCGGGTCACCTGATTGAACGGCATGGTGGCCACCCGATAAGCGACGCCACGCGTCTTTGCCTCCCGCTCGTTCAGCCCCACCCCGCTCACCTGTGGGTCGGTGAACACACAGTACGGGATGACCCGGCCGCTCCGGCTCCGGGCCGGCCGGCCCTCCAGGACATCCAGCAGGATCCGGTGGTCGTCCCAAGAGGTGTGGGTGAACTGGGGCCCGCCGGTCACGTCGCCCACGGCGTACACCCCTAGAGCGCTCGTCCGGTACTGATCGTCGACCTTGACGAAGCCTCTCGCGTCCAGCGCCACGCCCCCTTCCGCGCAGCCCAGGTCGTCGGTGTTGGGCCGGCGACCCACCGCGGCGAGGAGGTGAGACCCGGCGATCTCGCCCCCGCCGTCCAGGGCGAGGACCACGTCGTGGTCCCGCCCGACCGCACTTTTCACGCTCGCCCCGAGGACGAGTTCGATCCCCTCCGCGCGAAAGACCTCCTCCACGACGCCCGAGACCTCCGGGTCCTCCCGGTCGAGGAGGTGGGGGGGGCGCTGGACGATCGTGACCCGGGCGCCGAGCCGGCGGAAGACCTGGCCAAGCTCGCAGCCGATGTAGCCACCCCCCAGCACGAGAAGGTGCGTGGGCGGGGCGGCGAGCTCCATGACCCGTCGGTTGTCGAGCCAGGGGAGGGCCTGGCCGCCGGGGATTGGGGGTGGCGCGGGGCGGGTTCCCACGTTCAGGATCACCACCTCGCCGCGGTGACGCTCGCCGCCGACCTCCAGCTCGCGCTCCCCCACGAACCGCGCGTGGCTACGCACGAGGCTCAGCCTGGGCCCAGCCCCGGAAAGTCGCTTCTCCACACCGTAGCGCCACTGCCGCACCATGGCGTCCTTCCGCGCCATCACCGCCGCGAAGTCCACCTCCACCGGGCCGGCGCGGACTCCGAGCCGTTCGGCCGTCCGCGCCACGTGTGCGGCCCGGGCGCTCGCCACCAGCGTCTTGGTCGGCGTGCATCCATAGTTGATGCAGGTCCCGCCCACCCGGGAGCGCTCCGCCACCAGCACCGTTCGTCCGGAGCCGGCCAGGGCGACTGCGAGCGGCACGGCCGCCTGCCCGGTCCCGACCACGATGACGTCGTAGCGCATTGCTCACCCGGGCGCGGTTCGCCCACGCCCCGGTCTTGCGCCCGCCCGCTTCCCGGTGCACCGCTCGGTCGGGTCGCGCCCGAAACCGAGTACGGCGGGGGAAGGGCGACCGGGGTAATCTCGCGGCAGGCCGGGCGACGGGCGCCCGCGGAGGGGGGTCGTGAGCCCGATCGGGAGGCGAGGGCGCGGGCCTGGACGCGCCTCGGACTCCGAGGACCCGCGGCTTCGGGCGGCGATGGAGGCGCTCTCGGACGAGTCGGGGTTCGCCGCAGTCCTTCGGGACCGGCGGGCACGCCGGGCGCAAGGGGGCCATCGCTTCGGCGCCTCCGCCCTGAAGCTCGGAGGGAAGACCTTCGCGATGGTCACGCGCGAACGGCTGGTGGTGAAATTCCCGCCCGCCCGCGTCGACGAGCTGGTCAGGGCCGGATGGGGGAAGCGCTTCCAGGGGAGCCGCGGGCGGAACATGAATGAGTGGTTCGCGCTCACCAAGGACCACCCCTGGGCGGAGCTCACCCGCGAGGCCTACCGGCACGCCCGCTCGTCGAGCTAGGCGAGGAAGTCATCCCCCGCCCCACTCCCCCGCATGAGCGGGAGCAAGGCCCTCTCACGCGGGCCCCCCCATCCATCGAACGCCAAGAGGCTGGCTCACCGCAAGGGGGCGGAACGGAGTTGGCCGTGGGCGTCTACCTATGACCAGGGGGCTCGCCCCTCCTCGCCAGCAACCCCTGGGGCCGCTGCGACCGGCTCGGGAGCCGGGGCCAGGCGAGCTTATCCGCGCTGCCCGGGGTTCCGAATCTCGCGGACCAGCTCCACCACCGACTCCCGGAATCCCAGGCCGCGAAAGATCCGGCGGGCCAGGGCGTTGACCGCTCCCACCTGGATGAGGACGCGCGGCTCCCCCCGCGCGGCGAACCGCCCGACCAGGGCCTCCACCAAGGCTCGCCCCAGGCCGCCGCGCCGGGCCCGCGGCTCGACCCACAGGTCCACCCCGACCGCGCAGCGGTCGCGGAGCGTGTTCCAATCGCGACGCTCGACGCGACCGTAGGCGTATCCGAGCGCCCGTCCCCGGCGGGTGGCCACCACCACGGCCGCTCGCGGGTTCAAGAGCTCTTTCCCCAGCCACCAGGCATACCCCTCCTCGATGGGCTCCTCGGGCAGGAAGAACCGGGCCGGGTCCATGGCATGGTGTTGCCGGGCGAGCCGAGCACCCATACGCGCGAGGGCGGGCAGGTCCGAAGGGCGGGCGTCGCGGAGCAGGAAGGGGCGCTTCGGGGCGGGTCGCGTCGCTGCGGGCATGGCGAAGGAGTGTGCACCGGCCGCCGGTGAGGCGCCACCGCTTCCTCCGCGAGCCGACCGTCACGGCCCTCTGGGCGAGACCATCGCGCCCACCCACCCGATCAGGCGAAGAGGGCGTAGAGGGCGATCGTGAGGCCTCCCACGCCCCCGAGGAGCGAGCCCAGCCAGACGAGCTTGTTCCGGGTCAGCGCCCCGACCGCTCCGAGCGCGATCGAGACTTGGAAGAGCGCCACCGCGTTCGCGAACCGGTGGTGCTGATGGAGGAGGTGCTCGGCCTCGGCCGACGCCCGGTCGCGTTCCCTCTCTAGGTCGCGGGCCCGTTCTTCGATCTCCTTCTGCTCCTCCCCGTACCGGGCGACCTTCTGGGAAAGTCCGGGAGGCGGCTCCTTGCCGGCGGCCTGCCAGCTCGCGGCGGTGGCTTCCTGGACGGCGGCCTTGATGCCCTTGGCCTGGTAGTAGGCCCATTGGTCCGAGGCTTCTGCCTGGAGGCGGGTGGCTTCGGCCTTCAACAAGAGCGCCTCGTTGACGGTCGCCCCGGCCTTGAGCGAGGCGACGGCTGCCAGGGCGGCGAGGAGCGCAGTCGTGAGGGCGATGGTGCGGAGGAGGCTGCCCCCCTCGCGCTCGAGCTCCTCGTGGATGGCCTCGTGCAGCTTTTCGGTCTCGACCTCGGGTCCTTCAGGCATCGGGCTCTCCTCTCGACGCAACGCATGCTAGCCAGCACCGCCGTGCTCGCCCGGGTATTGACCGCCTCGATAGTGCGCTCGGGCAGGGCGACGCCATCGTCGGTGACGAACGTCCTCCTCGCCGCCTTGAGCGAAAGAGCTTGGCCCGAGCTCATCCCCCGGCCAAGCCTGCGCTCAACGGCGACCGCGCGAGCCAACGGCTGGGCCGGGGGCGACGTTCCTTGCATTACGGGACCCGGCCGAGCCGCGAAGCGCGACACACCGCTCAGGTGGCGAAGGGGCCAGCCACCACCACCCGGAACAAAGCCGTCCCCAGAAGGCGACCGTCCTTCGTCGGCAGGCCGGAGAAGCTACTTCTCTAGGCCCGTCTGCCGCAGGGCGTCCTTGCAGTTCTGGCTAACGGACTTGTCGTGCTTCTTCAGACAGGCGAGGCCTCGACCTTGGCCGAGCTTCACGTCGGCGCAGTATTTCTGGAGATCGTCGTGGCACTGTGTGGCAGCGTACTTGATGGCTTCCGCGGCCCGCTCGAGCTCCATGGCGGCGTCATAGACCGCGTACGCGCACTTGTCCGAAACCTTGTCCTCGAAGGCGTACAGGCAGGCGAGGATGCGCCCCTCCCCTTGCCGCACGCCCTTGCAGAAGGTGTTGAGCTCGGTCTTGCAGGCCTTCTTCACGTTATCGACGAGCGACTCATCTGCCGCGGCCCGCCCGCTGCCGAGGAGGATCGCTCCCGCAGCAACCATAATCGCAAGGATCTTGCGCACGTTCTCTCCTTCCTACTGGGGTTCGTTCCGACCTCGAGCGTGAAGCCCCTCCTTTCTCGAGGCCGACGCGACAGTGTACTCCGGTGCGCGCCGCCGTCCCCGGTGCGGCGCTAACCTCGACGGGCTCTCGACCCGGACCGGGTTCCCTGCTTGGATGTGCCCCTCTGGAGGCATGGTGGGAGCAATCGGCCTGTCCAGGCGCTGGGTGCTTCTGGCCGCGTTACTCGGGGCCCTGGTCGGCGTGGGCTCCGTGACGTTCAGTTACGCCTCGGGGTTCTCGTATCTCTCGAATGACCCGTCCGCGTGCCGGAACTGTCACATCATGAACGAGCAGTTCGACTCCTGGCGCAAGGGCCCTCACCACGCGTTCGCCACCTGCAACGACTGCCACGTGCCTCCGCACTTCCCCGCCAAGTACCTGGCCAAGGCCAGCAACGGCTATCACCACTCGATGGGGTTCACCTTCCAGCCTGCGCGTCCGGACGCGCCGGGGGCGAGGGACGTCTTCGGGGAGCCCATCCAGATCAAGGCAGGGAACAGCCAGATCCTTCAGGACAACTGCCTGCGCTGCCACGGCGACCTCGTCCACGACATCGTCCGGGGGAGCACCTGGGCCGACAACGCCATCCGCTGCGTGGAGTGCCACCGGTCGGTGGGGCACGGGGCGAGGTGAAGAGAGGACGACATGGAGAACCGAACCGAAGGGCGCGCGCTCCTCGCCTATGCCGCCGTGGCCGTCGTGGTGGCGGTCGTCACCGCCGGCGTGACCGCGCTCCTCGTCAGCATCTTCGAGCGCAAGCAGGAGGCGAAGGAACCGTTCTTGAAGCTCGTCGAGGTCACCGAGGACGACGTCGACCCGGCGAAGTGGGGGGTCAACTGGCCGCGCGAGTACGACGGGTACCTCCGCACCGCCGAGCCCAGCCGCACCAAGTACGGCGGCGGCCTGGCCGGGCCGGAGGGCACACTCCCGCCCGAGAAGGCCGAGCGCGATCCGTGGCTCCGGCGCATCTTTGCCGGCTACCTGTTCGCGGTGGACTACCGGGATCGGCGCGGCCACGCCTTCATGCTGCAGGACCAGGAGATCACCAAGCGCAACATTCCCTCGGAGGCGAAGCAGTCGGGGAATTGCCTCCACTGCCACGGCTCCATCATGCCCCTCTACCGAAAGCTGGGCCGCGAGGCTCTGCCCAGCGGCACCCCGGCAGAGCAGGTGCAGAAGGGGCTGGAACGGGTGTCGGAGATGGACTACTGGCCGGCGCACAAGCTTCTCGAGGAGACGACCGGCGGCAAGGCGCACCCGGTGTCGTGCGTGGACTGCCACGACCCGAAGAGCATGGAGCTGCGCGTCACCCGCCCAGCCTTCATCGCGGGCATCCAGAGGCTGGCGGGCTCCTCCGCGCCCGTGCCGCACCTGCCCAGCATCGAGCGCTGGCGCCGGGGGGACCGGAGCCAGCCGTACGACCCCAACCTGGACGGCACGCGACAGGAGATGCGCTCGTTCGTTTGCGGGCAGTGCCACGTCGAGTACTACTGCGGCAAGGGCATGACCCTGTTCTTCCCCTGGAACGAGGGGCTCAAGGTCGAGCAGATGGAGCACTACTACGACAACCTCCAGGTGAAGGGGCACCGCTTCAAGGATTGGGTCCACGCCGAGACGGGCGTCGAGGTCTTGAAGGCCCAGCACCCCGAGTTCGAGGTGTGGAGCCAGGGGATCCACGCCCGGAGCGGCGTCGCCTGTGCCGATTGCCACATGCCCTACAAGCGCGAGGGCGCGCTCAAGGTCTCGGAGCACTGGGTCCGGAGCCCGCTCCTCGAGGTGAATCGCTCCTGCGTGACTTGCCACCCCTACGGCGACGAGGAGATGAAGGCGCGGGTCCTGGCCATCCAGGATCGCCACTACGCGCTCCTCACTCGAGCGGGCGAGGCGGCCTCCCGCATGCTCGACGCCATCGTCGCGCTCCGCAGGCCGTTCGAGGCGGCCCACCGGGAGGAGGCAGCCAGCCGCGCCCGGGAGGCCCTCTCGAAGAAACCGGACTTCGCCCTTCTCGCTCCGGCCGACAAGGACAAGGCCCTCGCCGCGGAGACGGCCGCGGCAGCATTCGAGCTCTGGAAGAACGAGCTGGAGAAGGACCCGGCGCTCCACGAGCTTGCAGAGCTTCAACGCGCCGCCCAGTGGCGGCTCGACTTCGTGGCGGCCGAGAACTCCATGGGCTTTCACGCCCCACAGGAACTCGCGCGCATCCTGGGCGAGTCCATCGACATGTCTCGGCAGGCGGAGGTGCGAGCCGTGGCGCTCGCGGGAGGAAAGATTCCCGAGGCTCTCCCACCCGAGCCCATCCCGGCGGCGGGAGCGGCGAGGTAGGGACGTTTGAGCGTCGCTCGGCACGCCCCCTGGCGGGGCCCTGACTGGGGTGTCGCCCTGGGCGCCAGACTACCCAGGGGTAGACCCGGTCGGGGCTCCCCGTAACCCGGCTCCCGCCGGCGGGTTGCGATCCACACCATGCCACCGCGAGCGGTCGCGATCGCGCTCATCGTCGTGGTCGTCGAGGTGCTCCCCGCCTGCGCCGGCCCTAACGCCTCGCTTCGGGTCGCAGAGGATCCCTCGCCCGCCGAGGTACAGCGAGCGGTCCACGCGCTCGGCCGGCTGGGCTTCGGTGCCCGCCCCGGCGAGGCGGAGGAGGTCGCGCGCTTCGGCATCGAGCGTTGGATCGCGGTGCAACTCCACCCCGAGCGCATCGACGAAGGGGCCCTCTCGCGCCGGCTCCTTGCGTTCCCGACCTTGGACCTCGGCCCGGAGGACCTTGCGAGGCGCTTTCCCCCCGGCCCGGTGGTACGGGCCGTCTCGAGGGGAGAGCTGGCCGCCCCCGGCGATCCGGACGGGCGCGCCATCTACGAGACCCAGCTCGCTCGAAGGCGTGAGCGGACGAAGGGCCACGCGACGGAGGACGACCGCGGACCAGCCGCGTCCGACGAAATATTGCCGGAGGAAGCGGAGAGGCTCCTTTTGCTCCCCCCCGAGGGCCGAGTGGCGTACGTCCTCTCGCTTCCGCCGGAGGACCGCCTCGGCTTGCTCCGGGCGCTCCGCCCAGCGGAGCGCTGGCAGCTCCGGCGGGGGCTCTCGCCGTCCGACCGCGAGGTGCTCGTTGCCCTTTCCGCCCCGGCACAAGTTCCGGCCGGTGAGCTCGCGGACGCGAAGCTACTGCGGGCGATCGCCGGGGAACGGCAGCTCCTCGAAGTCATGACCGACTTCTGGGAGGACCACTTCAACGTCTTCGTCCACAAAGGAGCGATCCCCTGGCTCCTGGGCGCTTACGAGCGAGACGCGATCCGTCCGCACGCGCTGGGACGTTTCCGAGACCTCCTCGGGGCCACGGCCCGGAGCCCGGCCATGCTGTTCTACCTGGACAACTGGCTCTCGGTGGGATCGCGATCGCCGCGGGGGCTGCGAACCTTCGGGCGGGAGGGCCTGAACGAGAACTACGCCCGGGAGCTCCTCGAACTGCACACGCTCGGTGCCGAGGGTGGATTCACCCAGCGCGACGTGGAAGAGGTGGCGCGCTGTTTCACCGGCTGGACGCTGCAGCGTCCGTTTTGGGGCGGCGGGTTCACCTTCGACCCGCGCCGCCACGAGCCCGGCGACAAGGTCGTGCTCGGCCAGATCATCCGCGAGGCCGGGCAGCGCGAGGGGGAAGAGGTCTTGGACCTTCTTGCCCAGGATCCACGCACCGCCCGGCGCATCGCCCTTCGGCTGGCGGTTCGGTTCGTCTCGGACGACCCACCATCCACCCTCGTCGATCGGCTGGCGGCGGCTTTCGAGAATAGCGGCGGAGACATCCGGACCGTGCTTCTGACGCTTTTCGGCGATCCGACGTTCTGGGCCACGCCCGTCCGGGGCGCCAAGCTCAAGACGCCTCTCGAGCTCGTGGCCTCGGCGGTGCGGGCGAGCGGTGCGGCGGTAGAGGAGCCGGAGGCGCTGGTCGAGACGCTCCGGAAGATGGGCATGGCCCCCTACTCCATGCCGACCCCGAACGGGTACTCTTGGCGAGCCGACGCGTGGAGTGGAGCCGGGGCGCTCGCCCAGCGGACGGCGTTCGCGCTGCGGCTGTGCCGCGGCGAAATCCCCGGTGTGCAGGTGGACTCGGTAGCGCTGGCCGGTGGGGCGAGTGACCCGGCGCAGGACCTCGCCCGCCTCGAGCGGGTGCTTCTCGGCGGCGTCGTGTCCCCCACGACGCACGAGGCGGTCCTTGCGCGGGTCGCCGCGGCCCGGCCCGAGGAGCGCGATGCCCTGGCGGCGGGCTTGCTCCTCGCATCGCCCGAATTCCAGAGACGGTGAGGGAGGGACCCTGGCATGGAGGTACGGCTCGGACGGCGCGGCTTCCTCAAGGATGGGTTCATCGCACTCGCCGCTGCGGCGACGCTCCCGCCATTCCTCGCGCGCGCGGCAGGCTCGGCAGGGGAGCGGAGAAGAAAGCTCGTGGTCGTGTTCCTGCGCGGTGCGGCCGACGCGCTCAACGTGATCGTTCCCCACGGCGACCCGAGCTACGCTCCACTCCGGCCCACGCTCGCCATCCCCCGCTCGGCGGTCTTGGACCTGGACGGCTGCTTCGGGCTCCACCCGGCCCTCTCTGCCATTGCGCCATTCTTCGGGCATGGACAGCTCGCGGTAGTCGTGGCATCGGGCTCGCCCGATCCGACCCGCTCTCATTTCGAGGCCCAGGACTACATGGAGTCGGGGACTCCCGGCCTTCCCGCGACGCGAGAGGGGTGGCTGAACCGGGTAGTGGGTGGGCTGCCCGGACCCGGCTCCCCGTGGTGGGCGGTGTCGCCCGGGCCAAACCTCCCGCGCATCCTCTCGGGCTCGGCTCCAGCGCTGGCGCTCGGGGGGCTCGCGGCGGCGCCTCGGGGGGGGGACGCGGCCGCCCTGGAGACCATGTACCGAGGGAGCGGGGACGCTCGGACGCGGGCCGAGGCGTCGGCGGCCTTCGACGCCGTCCGCGCGCTGCGCGCGGCGGAACGCGCTGCCGGAACGCGCGCCACCTACCCGCGGGGTGCCCTGGGGGAACAACTCCGTCGGATCGCTTCCGTGCTACGGGCCGACCTGGGGGTCGTGGCTGCGTTCGCCGACATCGGCGGCTTTGACCACCACGTGAACGAGGGCGCGGTGGAGGGGCAGCTCGCCGAGCGCCTGCGCGAGCTCGGCGCGGCGCTATCGGCCTTCTGGACCGAACTCGCCGATGACGCCGGGGACGTGGTGGTGGTCACGCTCACCGAGTTCGGCCGGACCGCGCGGGAAAACGGCAACCGAGGGACCGACCACGGACACGGAGGGTTCATGCTGGTGCTCGGGGGTGAAGTCCGCGGCGGCCGGGTCTACGGTCGCTGGCCCGGGCTCGCGCCCGAGGAGCTCCACGACGGGCGCGACCTCCCGGTGACCACCGACTTCCGCCTCGTCCTCGGGGAGCTCGTCCTCCGCCACCTCGGCTCGAGCCGAGTCGACCGGGTCTTCCCCGGGTTCGACGTCGCGGCCGCGGGCGGATTCCTGGGGCTCGTCGGGTGAGCCGAACGCCGCAAGCGGCGCCCTGGGCTCATACACAGGGCCCGGCCAAGGGAGCGGGCCCATCCCCTTCGGCCTGACTCCCACCGCCCGGGCCGCAGCGAGGCGGGGCGCTCTGGGGTCCGGACCGGGAGAAGTGGCTGCGCCCGGCGGAGGGCCTCCCAAAGCACACCGGGGACTTCGCCGCGTCTTCGAAGCCCTCCGAGGCCGGGGAGGAGAGGCTCGAGCGTCCCGCCTCGCCCTGTCCGGGAAGGCCACCCGGCTCCCCCCTATCCGCGACGCGGGAGAGGAGTCGATCAGGGGGCCGGGCCAGGGGGGGCGCGCGGGTCGCTAGGGCCCCCGGGGACTGGAAGGGGCCGCGGATTCCCTCCCAGACGGCCCGGGCCTTCGCTCCTCCCCCGGGCAGCGAGCACGAGGCCTGCCCCCACGAGCGCAGCGCCCACCCATCCTCTCGCCCCCAGTCGCTCGCCCAGCACGGCCGTGCCGAGCACTGCGGCGGTGAGCGGCTCCGCCAGGGTCAGGGTCACCACCGTGGGGACTGCGAGGCGCCGCAGCCCGAAGCCGTAGAGGCTGTACGCCAGAGCGAGCGTGAGAAGCCCGAGATGGAGCGCCATAGCCGCGCCGCGAAGGGTCTTGAGCCAGCCCATGGGCTCGAGGAGCAGGACGGGCGCGAGCAGCAGCGCTCCGGCACCGAACATGCCAGCCATGGCCCCCGCTTCGTCGAGCCCGCCTCGCATGGCACGCTGAGCGGCCTCGACGGAAACCACGTAGCCGAGGACCGCCCCCAGGGTGAGCGCGAGGCCGACCGGGTCGGCGGAAAGAGTTCCCGGGCGGCCCAGGGCCAGGAGTCCGGCTCCCACCACCGTCGCGGCCGTGCCGGCTACCCAGCCGCGGCCGAGCCCGCGACGGCCGAGCGCCAGGTGGAGGATCCCCGCGAGCACGGGGCCACTTCCGATGCCCACCACCGTGCCGAGCGCGACCCCAGTGCGCCTTAGGCCCGCGAACCAGCCGAGCTGGTAGACCGCCACCGCCACCCCGCCGGCGAGGAGCGCGGGGAGGTGGGGGCGTACGGCGCGGCCTTTGGGGGGCCGGCGCACGCGTGCGACGGCGGCGAGCGCGAGCGCGCCTAGCACGAGCCGGACGGCGCCGATGCCGAGCGGCGTTGCCTCGGCCGGCCCGAGCGCCTGCGACGTACCGGTCGTGCCGAAGAGCACGGCGGCGGCCAGGACCGCGAAGGTCGCGGCGAGCCTCCCCGGGGCGGGCGCGTGTGCGGGAGCAGGCCGGGTCGTGTGACGGTTCATGCGGTCGTCCCAGGGGAACGCCCTGCATGAGACCCGTGCCGGGCCCGGGACGCAACCGTCGCACATCGCCGCCGCTGCAGCGCGGCAGACGAATGAGCCTCGGCCCGAGGACGAGGTGGGCTACCCTTGGAGCGCCGGTCCACCTGGGAGGCCAACCGTATGCCACTCGAGAGGTCCGCCGCGCCGCCGCCCCCGATCACCGGGACACCCGCCTTCGAGCAAGAGCTCTCGGCGGGGAGCCTCATCTCTCGGAGCCTGTCGCTCTGGTGGAAGAACATCTGGCGGTTCGCCGGGATTTCGGCCATCGTCTTCGTCCCGGTGATCCTCGTCGCCGGCGGCCTGGGCGTCGGGTTGGCCCTGAACCACGGCCTCGCCCCCACCGGCGAACCGGCCGCACCGCGGGGACCGATCCTCTCCCTCCTCGCCGTCGTCGTCCCCCTCCTCATCGTGGCCGGAGTGGTGCAGATGGGGGCGCTTACCTACGGTGCGGTCCAGCACCTGGGCGGCCGCCCGGTGCGGTTCAGGGCGATGCTCTCGGCGGGCTTCGGCCGGCTCCTGCCGCTCATCGGCGCCGGCATCGCCACGGCCCTGTTCGTCTGGGTCGGCCTTCTCCTCCTCGTCGTCCCCGGTATCATCATCGCCTGCGCGCTCGCGGCTACGATCCCGGCGGTCGTGGCCGAGCGGAAGGGCCCGATCGAGGCGATCAGGCGGAGCTGGGGCCTGACCCAGGGCCACCGGGGAAAGATCTTCCTCGCCGGGCTCGTGCTCCTGCTCATCCAGATCGGGTTGAACCTCGTGTCGAACCTCTTCTCCCTCGTCCCCGTCCTGGGCGTGTTGGCCGCACTCTTCGTACAGGTACTGACCATGTCCCTGTCCACCGTCCTACCCGCCGTCGCCTATCACGACCTCCGCACGAAGAAAGAGGGCGCCTCGACGGAGGAGCTCGCCAAGGTGTTCGAGTAGCCAGGGCGGGCCGCCGGCTCTCTAGCTCACCGCCTCCTTCACCGCCGCTACCACGGCCTCGTCCTCGCCCTCGAGCACGGTCCGGGGATCGAGCACCACGCGGTCCTCCTCGATTCGCGCCAGAACCGGCGGATCGCAGCGGCGCATGCGCGCGAGGCGCGACTCGGCGCCCCCCGCAGGGAGGGCGAACAGCGCGGTGGGCAACGTGGCCCCGGGCAAGGAGCCGCCCCCGACGGCCGAGCTTCCCGGGACCACCTCGCAGCTCGCCCCTTTCTCTCCGGCCGCCGTCCGCCACGACTCCGCTCGCTCGCGGAGGGCCTCCGGCGTACGGGCGATGGCCCGCCACACGGGGACCTTCTCGACCGCCTCGCCCCGCTCGTAATGAGCGAGCGTGGCGGAGAGACCGGCCAGGGTGACCTTGTCCACGCGCAGCGCCCGGAGGAGCGGGTGGCGGCGCGCGCGCTCGATCGCCTCTCGACGTCCGGCGAGGATGCCCGCCTGCGGCCCGCCGAGGAGCTTGTCGCCAGAGAAGGTGACGAGGTCGGCTCCGGAGCGGATCCGTTCCGGCACCGTCGGCTCGGCGGGGAGGCCGAACCGCGCCGGATCGAGGAGCGTGCCCGAGCCGAGATCGTCGACCACGAAGAGGCCGTGCCCCTGCGCCAAGGCGACGAGCTCCTTCAGCTCCACGTCGTGCACGAAGCCCGTGAGGCGGAAGTTGGAGCGGTGGACATGGAGCAGGATCCGGGTGCGCTCGCCGATGGCCCGCTCGTAGTCGGCGAGATAGGTCCGGTTGGTCGTCCCCACCTCGACGAGTGTCGCGCCGGAACGGCGGAGGACGTCCGGGATCCTGAACCCCCCGCCGATCTCTACCAACTGGCCGCGCGAGACGAGCACCTCGGCGGGCCGCTCCCCCTCCTCGGTCAGGCCCGCCAGCGCCAGCATCACCGCCGCTGCGTTGTTGTTCACGACGAGAGCCGCCTCGGCCCCGGTGAGGCGGCAGAGCGCCGCCTGGGCGTGGCCGTACCGGTCGCCGCGAGCCCCGGCGACGAGGTCGTACTCCAGGTTGGCGTAGCCGCGGGCGGCCGCCGCCATGGCCTCGAGGGCCGCGGACGAAAGGGGGGAACGGCCCAGGTTCGTGTGGAGGACGACGCCCGTCGCGTTCACGACCGGCCGGAGGGAGCCGTGCGCCCCCTCGCGGAGCCGCAAGAGCACCGAGCGCTCGATCTCCTCCGACGGGGGGCACGGGGCGCCGGAGAGCACGTCGCGGCGGATGCCGTCGAGGGCTTCCCGGATGACGTCCACGACCCACCCGTGACCGAACCGGTCCACGAGCCCCGCGCCGCGGGCGACGGCCAGTAGTTCGTCGGTGCGCGGAAGCTTCCGAAGCTCCAGGGCCGCCGGTGGCGTCACGCCCCTTCCTGCGCTCATGTCCGCGTGCTCCCGTGAGTTTTCCGCGCAAAGACGCTTGCCTGACCCTCGCCCAGACGGTAATCCTTCGCGGCACGCTATGCCCTCGATCGACACGTCCGCGGCCGGCCCGTACCTCTGGACGATCATCGTCTTCCCGCTCTTGGGCGCCGTCGTCAACGGCCTCGCGGGGCGGCGGCTGGGGAGGGGAAACGTCACCCTGGTGGCGATCGCGGCGATGGTGGGGGCCCTCATCGTCTCCTCCATCGCCTTCTCCTACGCCATCTACATCTACCGCCCGGAGGTGCTGCAGTTCCGGGGCGGAACCTGGTTCCAGGTGCTCGAGGCGGACGGCCGGGCCATGGTCTCGGTGGCCTGGGGACTGCGCGCCGACGCGCTCTCCGCGGTCATGATCCTGGTGGTGACCGGGGTCGGCACCCTCATCCACATCTACTCCGCCTCCTACATGGCCCACGAGGACGACGCCGGGTACGCTCGGTACTTCGCCTACCTGAATCTCTTCGCCGCGGCCATGCTCACGCTGGTCCTGGCGGACTCGCTCATCCTCACCTTCGTCGGCTGGGAGGGGGTCGGTCTGTGCAGCTACCTCCTCATCGGGTTCTGGTACACCGATCCCCAGAAGGCCTTCGCCGGCCGGAAGGCCTTCGTGGTGAACCGGATCGGCGACTTCGGGTTCCTCCTGGGCGTCTTCTCCCTCATCGCCCTCTTCGGGACCACGAGCTACGTCGACCTGGAGCGGCTGGCCCAGGGGGTCCAGGTGCACTCGGTGATCGCCGGGGGGGTCTTCGCCGGCTTCACCTACCAGCAGGCCCTCACCTTCGCCTTGATCTGCCTGTTCGTGGGGGCGACCGGCAAGAGCGCGCAGCTCCCGCTCTACGTGTGGCTACCGGACGCCATGGCCGGACCGACCCCGGTCTCGGCCCTCATCCACGCCGCCACCATGGTCACCGCCGGTGTTTACCTCGTCGCCCGGAACGCGTACCTGTTCGCCCTCGCCCCGGCGGCACTCGCCACGGTGACGCTGGTGGGGGCGCTCACCGCGCTCTTCGCCGCCCTCATCGCCTTCGCCCAGACCGACATCAAGAAGGTCCTCGCCTACTCCACCGTGAGCCAGCTCGGGTTCATGTTCATCGGGGTGGGGGCGGGCGTCTACTGGGCGGGCATCGCCCACCTCGTCACCCACGCCTTCTTCAAGGCCTGCCTGTTCCTCGGGGCGGGCTCGGTGATGCACGGCATGGGAGACGAGACCGACATCACCAAGATGGGCGGCCTGTGGAAGCGGATGCCGCACACCGCTTTCACCTTCGCCATCGCCACCCTGGCCATCACCGGGGCCCTGCCGCTCTCCGGGTTCTGGTCCAAGGACGCCATCTTGGGCGGCGCGCTCGAGTCGCTCAACCCGGCCTGGCCCGCCGTAGGGAAGATCGCCTACGCCATCGGTTCGCTCGCCGCGCTCGGGACCGCCTTCTACATGACCCGCCTGTTCGTGCTCGCCTTCCTCGGTCGGCCAAGGACCCACGCCGCCGAGCACGCGCACGAATCGTCGCCGGTGATGACGGTCCCGCTCTGGATCCTGGCGGTGGGGTCGGTTCTCGGGGTGGCCATCGCCTGGCCGTTCGAATGGCCCCTGCGCCGGCTCGCGGACGTGTTCCAGGTCCTCACCTCCCAGGTCTTCCGCAACGCCGCCCGGGAGGTGCAGAGAAGCGCGAGCGGGGTGGCCCAAAGGCTCGGAGAGGTCCACGCCTTCGGCGAGCACGCCACCTGGCCGTACCTCCTCGCCTGGGCGCTGGCGCTCCTCGGGACGCTCCTCGGCTGGCTCCTCTACGCCGGGGCGCTGCGCGAGCTGCCGGCGCGGCTCGCCCGGGCCGCCCCGGGCGCATACCGCTTCGCGGTGGACAAGTTCCGGGTGGACGAGCTCTACGACCTCCTCGTGGTGCGGCCGTTCGAGTGGATCGCCTTCGTCTTCTGGAAAGTGGTGGACGTCGGGCTCATCGACGGCCTGGTGAACGGGGTGGGGCGGGCCGCGGGCGGGGTCGCCTCGGTGGTGCGCGTATTCCAGAACGGCGATCTGCAGCGGTACGCGGCCCTGATGGCCATCGCGGCGGCCATCATCCTGGGGATGGCCCTGGGGATGGGGGGGCACCCGTGAACCTGCTCAGCCTGGTCGTCTTCCTCCCGCTCTTCGGGGCCCTCACCCTCGCGGTCCTGCCGCGGGACGAGGTGGGGCAGCACCGGGTGCTGGCGCTTTCGGTGTCGCTCGCTACGTTCGTGCTCTCGCTCTTTCTGTGGACCGGCTTCGACGCCGGGTCGGGTGCGGCCGAGTTCCAGTTCGAGCAGCGGTCCGCCTGGCTCCCCAGCCTGGGCATCGGCTACCACGTGGGGCTCGACGGGGTGGCCCTCTTGCTCGTGCTCCTCACCACCGTCCTCACGCCCGTCGTGATCCTCTCCGCCTATAGGGCGGTGGCGGAGCGGGTGAAGGAGTTCCTCATCGCCATCCTGGTGCTCGAGACGGCCATGATCGGTACCTTCGCGGCCCTCGATCTCGTCCTCTTCTACGTGTTCTGGGAGGCGATGCTCGTGCCGATGTACCTGCTCATCGGCATCTGGGGCTCGCAGAACCGGCTCTACGCCACCATCAAGTTCTTCGTCTACACCTTCGCCGCCAGCGTGCTCATGCTCCTGGCCATCCTCTACGTCTACTTCCACGACGGCAACACCTTCGACTACCTCGAGGCGCGCCGGGCCCTCGAGGTGACGCCCCAGGCCGCCCGCTGGCTCTTCCTCGCCTTCGCCCTGGCCTTCGCGGTCAAGGTGCCGATGTTCCCGCTCCACACCTGGTTGCCCGACGCCCATACCGAGGCGCCCACCGCCGCCTCGGTGATCCTCGCGGGCGTGCTCCTCAAGATGGGCACCTTCGGCTTCTTCCGCTACGCGCTGCCCCTCTTCCCCGAGGCGGCCCTCTCCTACCGCGGCGCCATCGCGGCGCTGGCGGTGGTGGGGATCCTCTACGGCGCCATGATGTCGTTCGTACAGACCGACATGAAGCGGCTCGTCGCCTATTCCTCCGTCTCGCACCTCGGCTTCGTCATGCTGGGGCTCATGGCGCTCTCCGCCGAGGCGCTCACCGGCTCCGTCTACCAGATGTTGAACCACGGGATCTCCACCGGCGCCCTTTTCCTGCTCGTGGGCCTGCTCTACGAGCGGCGCCACACCCGGCAGATCGCCGACTACGGGGGACTCGGGAAGGTGACCCCCGCCCTCGCCGCGGTGTTCGTGGTGGTGACGCTCTCCTCCATCGGCCTCCCGGGAACGAACGGCTTCGTGGGCGAGTTCCTCATCCTCTCGGGGACCTGGCTCTCGAGGCTCGGGGCCCCGGCCGTCATGGCGGCGCTCGGGGCGCTGGGGGTCATCCTGGGCGCGGTCTACATGCTCCTCCTCGTCGAGCGCGTGTTCTTCGGTCCCTTGCGGAAGGAGGAGAACCGGACGCTCGGGGACCTCTCGGTGCGCGAGGGGTTCGTGCTGGGGCCGATGGTCGCCCTCATCCTCCTCATGGGGCTCTTGCCCCAGCCCTTCCTCCGCCCGGTGAAGCCCGCGGTCGACCGGCTGGTGCAGCGCTTCCAGGCCGCCGAGGTGCGCCTGGGCGGCGAGACGCGAGTGGGGACGGTTCCCCCCGCCATCGCGAGGCCCGCTCTCCAGGCCCGGGCCAGGCCCGAAAGGCCATGACATGACCGGGTTCCCGACGACCAGCTTCGCCGCCCTTCTCCCGGTCGCCATCCTGACCCTGGGGGCCGTCGTCCTCCTCCTCTCCGAGGCCTTCCTCGTCTCCGGCAAGCGGGCCTATCAGTCGGGGCTCACCGTGGCGTTCGCCGCGGCCGCGGCGGTCGCGGCTCTCGCCCTCCACCGGCCGGGACCGGTGTTCGACGGCCAGGGCACGCTGGACGGCTTCTCGGCCTTCGTCACGGCGATCGTCTGCGCGGGGCTGGCGCTCTCGGCGCTGGTGGGGGCGAGCTGGCTCGAGGCGCGCGGGTCCGAGCGCGGCGAGTTCTACGCCCTCGCCACCTTCGGGGCGGCGGGGATGGTGCTCCTCGGCATGGCCACCGATCTCCTCGTCGCCTTCGTGTCCATCGAGGTGATGAGCATCTCCACCTACGCATTGGCCGCGTGGTTGCGCCGCGGGCTACGCCCCTCCGAGGCCGCGTTCAAGTACCTCGTCTTGGGCGCAGTCTCGTCGGCGCTCTTCGTCTACGGCTCGGCTCTCCTCTACGGCGCCTGTGGGTCGACCGCGTTCGCGAAGCTCCCGGAGGGGCAGGGGTCGCCGCTCTACCTCGTGGGAATGGGGCTCGCGCTGGCCGGGGTGGCCTTCAAGGTCGCAGCAGTTCCGTTCCACGCCTGGACGCCCGACGTGTACGAGGGGGCTCCCACCCCGGTGACCGCCTTCATGGCGGCGGGGGTGAAGACGGCCTCGTTCGCCTTGCTGGTCCGCCTCCTGCTCGCGGCCGAGACGGGGACGGCGGTGAAGGTGGCAGGCTTCGGGGCGCTCGTCTCCGCGTTGGCGCTCCTCACCATGATCGCCGGAAACCTCCTCGCCCTCCCTCAACGGAGCGTGAAGCGGATGCTGGCCTACTCCTCGATCGCTCACGCGGGCTACCTGCTCATCGGGGTGGTCTCCGCGGCCGTGGCAGGGGCGCGGGCGCAGGCGTTGGCCGGGCTCCTCTTCTACCTCGCGGTCTACAGCGCCACCGTCATCGGGGCCTTCGCGGTCGTGGGCGTCCTGGAACGTCGTGCCGAGGGGGAGCGGGAACCGGCCGATCCCTGGGACCTGTCGCGCTTTTCGGGCCTGGCACGGCGCCACCCGGCCCTCGCCTTCGCCATGGCGGTCTTCCTCCTCTCCCTGGCAGGCATCCCCCCGACCGCCGGCTTCTTCGCAAAGCTGTACGTGTTCCGCGCGGCCATCGGGGCCGGCTTCGAGATGCTCGCCATCGTGGGGGTACTCACGAGCGCGCTGGGCGCCTACTACTACCTGCGCGTCGTGCTCTACATGTACATGCGGCCTCCGGAGGCGGAGGCCGAGGTCCTCTCCGCCCCCTCACTCGCGGTGGCCCTGCTCGCGGCCGTGCTCGTGGTGGTCGTTCTGGGCGTCGCGGCGGAACCGCTCGTCCGGCTCGCGGCGGCCGCCGGGACCTTGGGGTGAGAGCGAGGACTCCCCGCGCGGCCAAAAAAAGAAGTGCAAAGCGCAGCTGAAGTGGCGGGGGGGGGACCTACCTCAACAGGCTGCTTTGCACTTCTGGGGAGTCCATTAGCAACGGCGATGCCAGTCGTCGGGCATCCCCTGATCCAGAGACATATGGAGGGATTTCCTGAGCTTGCGGCGCCGGCTCAGGAGCGCCGAGACGGTATTCGCCGCCTCAGCTCGACCGCTCCCTTCAATACTGAAAAATCCGTTTCAATCCTGAAATGAGCGGGCACCCCGACCGAGTCAGGAGGGGACTAGGCCACCCGAGGGGCTCGCCGCGATGCCGAGCCGCTTCATCTTGCGCCAGAGGGTGGTTCCCGAGACCCCGAGCTCGCGGGCCACCCTCACGAGGTCGCCCGCGTTCCGGTGCAGCGAGGCCTCGATCGTCCGCCGCTCCGCGTCCTCGACGGCCTGAGCCAGGGTGGCGACGGGGGCTCCGGGGAGGCCCCGCATCGCCTCGACGTGGATGTCCTGGGCCCGGATCTCGCGGGTGGGGGAGAGCGCGGCCGCCTGCTCCACCGCGTTCTCGAGCTCGCGCACGTTCCCGGGCCAGTCGTGCTCCAGGAGGCGAGCGGCGGCTTCGGCGGTGAGGAATTTGTCCCCCGCGGTGCGCTGGTTGAATCGCTCCAGGAAGTGCGAGGCGAGGAGCGGGACGTCCTCCCGGCGCTCGCGGAGCGGGGGAATCCGCAGGGGGACCACCGCCAGCCGGTAGTAGAGGTCCTCGCGGAAGCGCTTCTCGGCGATGGCGCGGCGAAGGTCCTGGTTCGTGGCGGCGATGACCCGCACGTCCACCAGGACCGGGGTGGACTCCCCCACGCGACGGATCTCGCCCTCCTGAAGGGCGCGCAGGAGCTTGGCCTGGAATCCCGGCGTGGTCTCGCCGATCTCGTCGATGAACAGCGTTCCCCCGTGGGCCTCCTCGAAGAGGCCGCGCCGGGCTCGGGTCGCGCCCGTGAACGCGCCGCGCGCGTGGCCGAACAGCTCCGACTCGAGCAAGGTCTCGGTGATGGCGGCGCAGTTCACCGGGACGAAGGGTCGGTCGCTGCGGCGGCTGGCGACGTGCAGGGCCCGCGCCACTAGCTCCTTGCCGGTGCCGGACTCGCCGGTGATGAGCACGGTGGCGTCGGTCGGGGCGACCCGCATCGCGCGCTCGAGCACCTCGCGCATGGTGGGCGAACGGCCCACCACGTGCTCCAGCCCGTACCGCTTCCGGAACTCCTCCGCGTAGAGCGTCACCTCGCCGAGCAGGCGCCGCTTCTCCAGGGCCTTGGCCACCCGCAAGAGGACCTCGTCCTGCTTGAAGGGCTTGGTGACGAAGTCGTAGGCCCCCTGCCGGATGGCCTCCACCGCCGACTCGATGGTCCCGTAGGCGGTCATCACGATGACCTGAGTTTGGGGAGAGGAACGCTGCACCGCCTTGAGCAGCTCCATGCCGTCGAGGCTGGGCATGCGCAGGTCCGTGAGAACCACGTCATAGGTGCCCTGAGCGAGTTGCTCGAGCGCCCCTGCGCCGTCGGCGGCCTCGCCCACCCGGTGCCCGGCCTGCCGCAGGAGCAGGGCGGTGGTGGCGCGCATGTTCTTCTGGTCGTCCACGACGAGCACGTGGCCCGGGGCGGGCGGCGCCCCAGGGCCCCTCGCTTCGGGCGGAACGGTCGGGGCGAACGACGCGGGGGAACCGGGATCGGTCATCGGGGGGATCTCAACTCATCGCGCTGCCGGATTCAACCAGGCCAGGCCCGCCCAGCGCCACCGGGAGCCGGAGCTGCACGATCGTCCCCCCACCGGGACGGGTCGTGACGGAGACCTCGCCGCCGTGGCCGTCGACGATCCGCTTCACCACCGCGAGCCCGAGCCCGGTCCCGCTCGCCTTGGTGGTGAAGAACGGCTCGAAGATGCGGGTTCGGATCTCGTCGGGGATGCCGGGCCCGGTGTCCGAGAGCTCGAGCAGCACGCCCTGGGCCTCCCGGCGGATGCGCACGCCCAGCCGCCCACCCCGCGGCATGGCCTGGACCGCGTTGGCAGCGACGTTGAGCACTGCCTGACGCACCAGACGCGCGTCCATCGGGACGGGGGGGAGTTCGGAACTCGCCTCGCGCTCCACCACGATGCCCGTGGACTCGTCGCCCAAGGCGGCCGCCACCGCCTCGTCCACCACGCGCTCCAGGGGCTCGGGCCGAAGAACCGGGGTGACCGGTCGAGCGAAGTCGAGCAGGTCACCCACGATGCGGTTCAGGCGGTCCGCCTCCTCGCCGACGATGTCGAAGAGCACCCGGGCGTCCCCCTCCGGGGCGAGCATGCGTCGGAGCGACCCCAGGGAGTTGAAGATGACGCCCAGGGGGTTGCGGACCTCGTGGGCCACGACCGCCGACAGCTCGCCCAGCGCCGCCAGCCGCTCCTGCTCGATGAGCTGGCGCTGGGCCTGGGCGAGCTTCTCGTAGCTGCGCCGCAGGTCCTCGTAGAGCCGGGCGTTCTCCACCGCCACCGCCAGCTGGTTTGCGACCGCGGTGGCCCGGTCCACCTCGGCCGGCCCGAAGCGGCGCGGGCCGCGGGTCTCGACGATCACCGCGGTCCCCACGAAGTGATCGCGCACGAGGAGCGGCACGACGAGGTATGCGCGCCCGCCCAGGATCGCCCGCTCCTCCTGGCGGATGCGGGGGTCCGAGAGGGCGTCCTCGACGAGGAGCGGCTCCCTCCGGGTAAAGGCCAGCGCGCCCAGCGAGCCGGGCCGCTCGAGCGGCGGTCTGCGCCCCAGCAGCTCTCGGGCCCCCCCCCACACCGCCCGGTACTCGAGAGCCGCCCCGTCGGCCGTCGCCAGGGCCAGGACCGCAGTGGGGGCGTCCACGATCCGAGCCAGGTTCCGGACTCCGGCGTCGAGCACCTCCTCGATGTCGAGCGTGGCCACGAGCGACCGGCCCACCTCGTGAAGCAGCCCCAGCTCCTCGGCGCGGCGCCGCGTCTCCTGGTAGAGGCGGGCGTTGTCCACCGCCACCGCCAGCTGGCTGGCGATGGCCAGGGCCCGCGAGAGCTCTCCCGGCGAGAAGCCGCGGTCCTTGGGATCGGCCGAGACCAGGGCGATGCCCACCGGATGGTCGCGCACGTGGAGAGGAAGCACCAGCACCGCAGCGGCGGCTGCCCCCTGCCCCAGGAGACCGGTCAGGGGGGCCCGGGCCTCGAGCGCGTCGCGGGCCAGCGATCCCCGCTCCAGGGGCAAGAGCTCGGGGCCGATGGGTGGCCCCCGATGGGCGGCCCGTCTGAGTCGCTCCCCCTGCGCGTCATCGAGGAGGATGGTGCACGCCGGGGCGCGGAGGGTGGCCTTGAGGTGCTCGGCCCCCGCGGTGAGCACCTGCTCCAGATCGAGGGTCGACGAGACCACCCGGGCCACGTCGATGACGGTGGAGAGCTCGGAGAGGCGACCCCGTGCCTCGGCGTACAGCCGGGCGTTCTCGATCGCCACGGCGAGCTGGTTGGCCACCGCCGCGGCCCGCTCCTGCTCGGCCTCGGTGAATCGGCGCGGCCGAGAGGAGTCCGCGAACAGCACCCCGAGCGGCTCTCCCCGGATGAGGAGGGGCGCGGCCAGCGCAGACCGCGAGCCGACGGTGCGGTGGGCGGGGTGGACCGTCGGATCGGCGTCCAGGTCCTCGACCGCCACGGCCCGCCGCTCGCGCAGCACCCGGGCGGTGATCCCACTCCTCTCCAGGGTGGGGCGATAGCTGTCGAGGAGCTCGCGGGCGCCCGCCCCCGAGGCGGCCTTGAGGCGCAGCCCCCCGGTGGCGGCGTCGTACAGGATGATGAATGCGCGGTCGGCGCCCAGAAGCCGGCACGCGGCCGCGACGCCGGCGTCCAGGACCTGGGCCAGGTCGAGCGAGCTCGCCAGGGTCCGCCCCATCTCGCTCAGGAGCGAAAGCTGGCGCACCTGCTCCTGCGCCGCCGCGTGCAGCTCGGCGTTCTCGATGCCCACCGCCAGCTCACCCGCGAGCGCCATGGCCAGAGCTCGCTCGGCGTCGCTGAAGGTTCGTCCCGGGCCGTCCCCCAGGCAGAGGAGCCCGCGGGTGGCGTTTCGGGAGACGAGCGGGACCAAGAGGGCGGCCGGGGGCATGCTACGGCCGTACACCGCACTGTGCGGGTCCCTCGTGGCGTCTGGGCTCCAGGCGGGCGCCCCGGTCCGGATGGCCTCGCAGGCGAGGGGGTCGCGCTCGACCGGGAAGCGGAGGGTCGAGGGATCGGTGTTGGTCCCGGCGAGCGCCACCGCCTGCAGGACCGTCCCGCCCTCCTCGAGGAGCAACACCCCCGCAGCGGGGCAGGAGAGGGCCTCGGCGGCGGCGCGGCACCCGTCCTCGAGGAGCGCGCGTACGTCTCCGGCTTTATTGGCGAAGATGCGGCCGGTCAGGGCGTGGACGGCGGTGAGGTCGGAGAGGCGCTGCGAGAGGTCGGCGATGGCGTGGGCGGCGTCCAGCGCGGCCGCGACCTGGGCTGCGAACAGCCTGATGGCCGCCAGGTCCTCCCCGCGCAACCAGGCGCAGGCCAGGACGAGGTAGAACCGCGGACCGCCGCGCTCGTCGAGCCGCACCGCGGCGGCCCGCTGGAGGTCGTGGCTGGCCGCCATCTGCCGCGCGCGGGGGGCGTGGACCTCGGGGATGAAGGCCGCCGCCTCCGATCCCCAGTCGTCGGTATAGGCCGCGCCCTCCTCCCATACCTTGCGCGAGAACGGCGCCCAGCGCCCCACGAACCCATCGAGGGGTCGCCCGAAGAGGCGGCGGAACGCGTTCTCGACCGCGGCGGGCAAACCGGACCACTCCACCGCAACGCCGGAGGGCCCGGGTCGCATGAGCATGGGCGAGAGGGCGAGCCGGGGGAGCGCCGACCGCACCCGCTCGAGCACCTCCTCCTCGGTGCGCGCGCGCTGGATCTCTGCGCCCAGGGCGGCCAGCTCGAGCAGCCGATTTCGCCGCTCCATCTCGACCGAGATGTCCCGGTAGTGGACGACCACCTCCCCCCCCTCGCGATCGACGTGCAACTCGAGGGTGATGCGGGTGCCGTCGGCGCGGAGCACCACCGCCTCGTAGTCGCTGGGGACAGGCTCGCCACGCATGCGGCGCGCGTATCGATCGGCGATGCGCTCGCGGTCTTCCGGAGCGAACAGCTCCAGGAGAGGGATTCCCTCCAGCTCCGCGAGCGTACGCCCGAGGAGCGCCGCCGCTCCCTCGGTGGCCATGGCCACGAGGCCTGCGCGGACCACCACCGTCCCAGACTTGGGGGGCTCCTCGTTCGCCGTCACGCCTTCCGCTCCCCGCGGAGCACGCGTCGCTCGCCCACGCGTAAGGTCACCTTCTCGCGATCGAAGTATTCCGCCAAGGGGATGACGTGCTTGCGAGTCCCTCCCACCAGATCCTTGAACTCCTGGGTGGAGATGGCCTGGTGCTCCCTCAGGTACGCGACCAGGCGGCCCTCGAGGTCGTGGAGCTCCGACGCATCGAAGTAGAAGTCGGCCGAGACCCGCACCGCCCGGCCCTCGCCCGCGAGGAGCTTGAGGAGCGCCTTCACCTCCTCGGCCGTGGCCCGAGCCCGCTCGGGAAGCTCGGCCAGGGAGGGGGGGGCGAGTCCGGCGCCGGCCAGCACCGCGGCGACCCGCTCGCGCGCCGCCCCCGCCTCTCCCGCCGCGGCGAGGTGCTGTCTCAGCCGGACATGGTCGCCCTCGACGAGGAGCTCGCCGCGCTCGACGCTCAGCGCGAGGAGCCGCTGGAAGAGGCGCCCATCCACCGCCCGAGGGAGACGGCCCCGGAGCTCCTCCCGGCCGATCCCCGCGGCGAGCGGCTTTTCGCGGTGGTAGCGCGCCACCACCTCGAGGAGCCGGCTCTGGAGAGCCCGGCCCACCGCCCCGGAAACGTAAGCGCGCCTCTCGCGGTCGTAGAGCCACGCCTCGCCGCGAGCCCCGAGCCGCTCCAGGCACCCGACGAGCACCCGGGACGGCAGGGCCGTCCGGCCCGAGAGGGCGGAGGCGTCGAGCCCAGCCGGCCCGGCCAGCTCCAGGACCGCGACCACCCGGGCGTCCGGGTCGAAGGAGGCGAGGGCGGCGAGCGAGGCCGTCGCCTCGGGGCGGCCGCGACGCCTGCGGATCGCGGCCACCGACAGCACCCGCCCCCCGCAAAGCGTCCGTCCGCGCCCGGGGAGCGCCGCAAAGCCGCGAAGGATGAACCGCTGCCCGGGAAAGGCGGCCGTGGGGGCGGCGAGCCTCATCTGGGCGAAGGTCGTCTCCCCGGGCGCGAGCTCGCCGCGGTCGAGGAACGACACCGCCGCCGAGACCTGGGCCGTCCCGAGGTGGAGGAGGAGACGAGCGCGGTGCCGGAGCGGGCGCGGAGCGGCCGCGAGCAGCGTGAGCTCGACGTCCAAAAGGGACGAGGCCGGCAGCATCCCGGGCTCCACCAGCGCCTGCCCGCGGCGGATCGCGGTGACCTCGACCCCGGGGAGGTTCACGGCGGTCCTCTGGCCGGCGAGCGCCCGGGCCACCGCCGCGCCGTGCACCTGGACGGAACGGACCCGCAGCGGCTGCCCAATCCCCGAGGGAAGGAGACCGACCGAATCGCCCTCCCCTATCGAGCCGGAGAGGAGCGTTCCCGTGACCACCGTACCGAAGCCCTTCATGGAGAAGGAACGGTCGATGGGGAGGAAGAGGGGCCCGTCCAAGGGCCGTTCAGGCGCCGAGGTGGCGAGCCTCCCCAGCGCTTCCCGGACCGCCGCGAGCCCGGTCCCGTCCTCGGCCGAGGCGGGCAGGACCGGGCTCCCCTCGAGGAAGGTGCCGCGAGTGAGATCGCGGATCTCCCCCTCGACCATGGCGAGCCAACCGGGTCCGAGACCGGGCAACAGATCGGACTTCGTCACCACCACGAGCCCGGCGGGCACCCCGAGGAGCCGGCAGATGTCGAGGTGCTCGCGCGTCTGGGGCATGACTCCCTCGTCGGCTGCGACCACGAGGAGGACGAGGTCAACTCCTCCGGCGCCAGCCGCCATGGCGCGCACGAACCGCTCGTGCCCGGGCACGTCCACCACGCCCGCCACGCCGTTTCCCGGGAGGGCGAGGTGTGCGAATCCGAGCTCGATCGTGATCCCGCGGCGCTTCTCCTCCGCAAGCCGGTCGGTGTCGATCCCGGTGAGCGCCTTGACGAGGGCCGTCTTCCCGTGGTCGACGTGGCCGGCGGTTCCGATGACGAGGCGCATGGCACCCGGGGAAAGACAAACCCTATCACCGGACGGCCGGCTTCACCCAACTGCTCCCCTATCGAGCTTCCGGGCGATCTCCTCCAGCTCGGGGGCCCCGAGCACGTACTCCTGCCGGCAGAACTCGCAGGTGACGGTGGCGCGCCGCTCCTTCCTCAGCACGTCGGCGATTCCCTCGGGGCCGAGGGCCGAGACCGCCACGCGTGCCCGCGCGGCGCTGCAGCCGCAGCGGTACGAGATCCCCACGTCGGCGTGGAGCTCGAAGCCCTGGCCCGCCACCGCCGCGATGATCTCCCCAGCCGAGGCACCCTGGGCGAGGGTGCGGGAGAGCGTGCCCTCCGCCACCCGGACCCGCGCACCGCGGATGGCTTCGTCGTCCTCGTCGTGGAGCTGCTGTACCATGATGGCGGCCACCTCGCCGAGAGGCTCGCCCGGACGCGGGACCACCGCCACGTCGGCCGCGGCGGCCACGACCTGACTCGACGCGAACCACCGGCGCAGGTCCTCGGGCAGGGAAAGGGCCCGAAGCTCCAGCAGGCTCCGCTGGTGGGTCCCGTCGCCGGGATCGAGACGCACGGCCAGATACCCCTTGCCCCCGAGCGCCGCGCGGGCCGCACCGGCCGGGTCGCCCGAGAAGTGCACGCGAGGCCCCCGCACGTATCCCCGGAGCGCGCCGGTGGGCTCGGAGTCCACCAAAAGGCCGCGCAGGGGCCCGTCGCAGGAAAGTTGCAGGTTCGCGCGTCCGCCCTCGCGTTGCAGCGCGCCGAAGAGCGAGGCGGTGGCGAGCGCCTGAGCGAACAGGTAGGCGCTCGTGGGGTAGAGGCCGTGCAGGACGCGGCTCGCCCGCGCCGTCTCGCCGACCCGGGAGAAGACGGCGCGGAGCCCGAGCTCGGGCAAAACGCCGAGGCAGAAGTGATCGGGCACCGAGATATCCTGTTCGCCCGGGCCTCTCCGTGCCAGGGGAAGGGTGGTCACCCGCAGATCCAGACCCCGTCCTTCTCCTTGCAGTTCATGTTGCGAAGCTCCTCTTGGTGGCGGCGCTCCACGGAGGCCGGGTCGAGCTGCATCTCCCCGGCCGCCTTGGCGGCCCGCGTGGCGGCTGTGTCCTGCATGGTGCCGGGAACGGGAAGGCCCTCGGCGTCGAGCTCGGGCTTCACGCCCGGCGCCGCGGCGGCAGGTCGAGGGGCCGTCTCCGAGGGGCCCTCCGGCAGGGTCTCTACGGGGACGGGCGGCGGGAGCGGTTGGGCCATGGGCTCGGAGGCGACGACCGAGAGCGTCGAGTCGACGACCCGCGCCGAGCGGCGGTGAGCGGCGGGCACGTCGTCGCCCACCCCGTAGTGGAGCACGCCGTGCTCGTCGACCCAGCGGTAGACGGTGTTCGGGTCCTCCGCATCCTTGCCACGACGTTCGGCGGTGGCGGGGAGGGTGGCGGGCCCCGGCGCCGGCGGTTCGGCCGCACCTTCGGTCGCGCTCGGCGGGGCGGCGGGAGGGGCCGGGACCGGGGCCACCTTGGCGGGAGCCGGGGTGGGCTCGGGCTCGGCGGCCGGCACGGGGGTCGCCGGGGCCGGGGGGGGGGGAGCCACCTCTCTCCGGCAGCCCGGTACCGCTAGGAGAAGAGCCGAGAGAAGGGCCCAGCGCAAGCGTGAACCTCCAGCCGTGAGAGTACCATGCCGGCAGGGGGCGATCCCGGCCGAGGCCGGCGAGGGCCGCGAGGGGCCCTTGGGGGCAAGGCCCTCACCCCGGCTCTCGCCGGAGTGCCCCGTACGCCCGCTCGAAGCGATCCTCCCTGGCCCTCCTTGGCCGGCCCCGGTAAAAGGGCCTACACCCGACGAGAGGAGGAGAGGTGTCCCAGCCCGTGATTGCCACCCCGGCAACTCATCCCGACGTGCTCGACGACCGCGCCCTCCTCGGCCATCCGCGCGGGCTCGGCTTGCTGTTCGTGGTCGAGATGTGGGAGCGCTTCTCGTACTACGGGATGCGTGCCTTCCTGGTGCTGTACCTCGTTCATGCGCTCCAGTGGACCGACAAGAGGGCCGCAGGCCTCTACGGCATCTACACGAGCGCCGTGTATCTCACGCCGCTCCTCGGCGGGTACCTCGCAGATCGATTCATCGGGACCCGGCGGTCGGTGGTGCTGGGCAGCGCCATCATCGCCCTCGGGCATTTCTGCCTCGCGGTGCCGAGCATGGCGACGTTCTACGCGGGCCTTGGCCTCATCATCGCCGGGACCGGGTTCTTCAAGCCGAACGCGGCCACCATGGTCGGCCAGATCTACCGGCAGAGCGATCCCCGCCGAGACTCCGGGTTCACGATCTATTACATGGGCGTGAACGCGGGTGCGTTTCTTGGCCCCATCGTCTGCGGGCTCCTCGCCGAGGCGGTGGGATGGCACCTGGGCTTCGCGGCAGCCGGGGTGGGGATGGTGGCGGGCCTCGTGACCTACCTCGTCTGGCGGGACAGGTACCTGCCCGGAATCGGCGTGAGGGCCGAGGGCGGCCCCGGCCACTCGGAGCGTGCCGGGTCCCGCGCCGACACCTTGATGGTGGCGCGCGCCACCGGGGGCGCGGTCCTCGGGCTCGTCGTTGCCTGGCTCGTCGCGGGGCTCGCAGCCTACCCGCTCCTCCTCGGCGCCGCCATCGGTGCGGTCCTGGCCATCACCCTCCTGGGCACGGAAGGGGACGAGCGGCGTCGCGTCTTGGCCATCTTCCTGGCCGCCGTCTTCGTGGTGTTCTTCTGGACGGCCTACGAGCAGGCTGGCAGCTCCATGAACCTCTTCGCGGACCGCCACACCGACCTCGTGGTCCTGGGTCGAAAGTGGCCGGCGTCGTGGTTTCAGTCCTTTAACCCCATCCTGATCCTGCTCCTCGCCCCGGCGTTCGCCGGCGTCTGGGCCGCCCTTTCCCGGCGGGGGCGAGAGCCCTCCACCGCGCTCAAGATGGTGTTCGGGCTCGCCCTCCTCGGAGTCGGCTTCCTGTTCCTGGTCGAGGGAGGCCGGCGCGCCGACACCGGTGTTCTCGTCTCGCCCCTCTGCCTATCGCTCGCTTACCTATTCCACACCCTCGGCGAGCTCTGCCTCTCGCCAGTGGGCCTCTCGTACGTGAGCCGGATGGCGCCGGCCCGTTATGCCTCGTTGCTCATGGGCGCCTGGTACCTGGCGAACACCATCGCGAACCTCCTGGCGGGGGCGCTCGCCGGCCTCACGCCCACCCCCGGCCAGGCGCACGTGGCGCAGGCCGCCGGCGGGCTCGCCGGATGGCTAGAGCGCCAGAGCGCCACCAACGGCGGCTTCTTCTCGATCTTCGTCGTGATCGGCTTCGTCGGCGCGGCCCTGATGCTCGTGTTCGTGCCGCTCCTGGGGCGCCTCACCGCGAGCGTGGACGGGAAGGAGAGGGCGGCGAGAACCGGTTAGGGGCCTTTACGAGGGCCGGCGACCGGGGGGCCCCTCACTGCTTCAGGTTCTCGAGCGGGGGAAAGGACCGGGGCGGGAGGATGAGCTGCGGCGGCACCGGCTCGCCCCGGAGCGACTTGGCCACGAGCTCCACCCCCGGCCCGGCGGTGGTGGGCTTCACCACGGTCGCGGCAAGTTGGCCCTCGCGGACGTAACGCTGGCCGCCGTTCACCAGCCCGTCGCAGCCGGTCACGGGGCCCGACCAGTCGGGGCGCTGCGCCGAAAGGGCGGCGCGGGCGCCGAGGGCCATCTCGTCGTTCTGTGCCCCGACGAGATCGAAGCGGGTCTCGTGGCTCTCGTCGAGCCCGAGCCAGGAGGAGACCGCCCACTCGGCCCCCCCCGCAGTCCAGTCGCCCGACACCACCTGGGCAATGCTCACCCGCGATCCCTTGAGCTCCTGCTCGGCCATGCGCCTTCGGAAGATCGTGGCCGCGGACATGCTCGGTCCCTCGACATAGAGGACCTTGCCTCCCGAGGGCAGGAGGGCGAGGAAGTGCCGGGCCTGGATGCGGCCGATCTCCAGGTCGTCGGTGGTGGCCGAGGTGACAAGCGCCCCCGGGAAGTCCCGGCGCAGGATGTCGAGGTACGGAGCCCGGGCGGAGATGACCACCCACCCGATCCGCGCCGAGAGCGCAGACCGGGCCACCTTCTCGAACCCGACCGCGGCCACCGTCTCGACGACGAAGGCCGACGGCCGGCTGTCGAGCGGCTCACGGATGAAGGCCTCGAGCTGCCTGATCTGGGTGGCCGGGTCGTTCTCGGCGTACACCACCTGCACCTCGAGGCCCGACCGGGAGGCGGCTGCGCGGGCGTCCTCCTCCTGCTGTCGCTGGAATTCCTGGCGGGCGGTGAGGAGCGACACGACGACCTTCCTTCTGGCAGGCATGGGGTCCTCCCGAGGTTGAACCACAGGTAATCCCGAGCCCCGTCCGGCGCCAGCGCCGCTAAAAGCGCCGCCTACTAGATCCTACACTCCACCTCGACGACCGCACCGGGACCGGCCCAGGGCACGATATCCCGGTCGACGGCCCTCCCGTCCACGGTCAGGCGGGCCTCCTTGCATGCGCCGGAGTTTTCGACGTGGATGACGTAGGTGGCCCCCCGACAGCGGCGGGTCACGGTCAACCGCGGGAGACTTGCCGGGAGACAGGGGTGGATGCGTAACCCCTCGTGCTCGGGCCTGATTCCCAGGAGGTGTTGGGTCACGGCCACGAAGTTCCAGGCCGCGGTGCCGGTGAGCCAGGCGTTCTTGGCCTCCCCGTAGCGCGCCGCGTCCTTTCCCGCCACCACCTGGGAGTAGACGTACGGCTCCGTGCGGTGGATCTCGGAGACCTCCTCTACCCAGGCGGGCGCGATCTTCCTGTAGGTCTCGTAGGCGCGCTCGGGCCGGCCGATCATCGTCTCGGCGATCGCGATCCAGGGGTTGTTGTGGCAGAAGATGCCAGCGTTCTCCTTGTAGCCGGGAGGGTAGGAAGAGATCTCGCCCAGCTCCACCCGGTAGGACCGGAACGCGGGCTGCACCAGCATGATGCCGTACGGGGTGTCGAGGTGGGCCCTGACCGCGTCCAGGGCGAGGCGGGCTTCTCCCGTGTCGAGCCCGGCTCCGCCCATGACACACCACCCCTGGCTCTCGATGAAGATCTTTCCCTCTCCGCACTCGTGCGATCCGACCTTCCTCCCGGAGGCATCGTAAGCGCGGAGGAACCACTGGCCGTCCCAACCGTGCTCCAGGATGGCGCTCCGCATGGTTTCGACTGAGGAGCGGGCCCGGTTCGCCTCGCTATTGAGCCCCTTCAGCTCGAGCAGGCGCACCCACTCCGGGCCGATGGCAGCGAGCATCCCGGCGATCATCACGGACTCGGCGGTCCGCCCGGCCTTCTGGCCGGTGGTCTGGAAGGGCTCGTCCGGGAGCTCGGAGAAGCAGTTCAGGTTGAGGCAGTCGTTCCAGTCGGCTCGGCCGATGAGGGGAAGCCCGTGCGGGCCGAGGTTCGCGAGGAGGTGATGGAACGAGCGGCGCAGGTGGTCGAGCAGGGGGGCCCTGGCTCCCTCGTCGTTGTCGAAGGGAACGAGCTCGTCCAGGATGGCGTAATCGCCGGTCTCCTTGGTGTAGGCGGCGACGGCCAGGACGAGCCAGAGGGGGTCGTCGCCGAAGCCGGTGCCCAGGTCGTGGTTCCCGCGCTTGGTGAGCGGCTGGTACTGATGGTAGGCGCTGCCGTCGGGGAGCTGGGTCGAGGCGAGGTCGAGGATCCGCTCCCGGGCGCGCTCCGGTACCTGGTGAACGGAGCCCAGCAGATCCTGGTTCGAATCGCGGAATCCCATGCCGCGCCCGATGCCCGTCTCGAAATAGGAGGCGCTGCGCGACAGGTTGAAGGTCACCATGCACTGGTAGGGATTCCAGATGTTGACCATGCGGTCGAGCCGCTCGTCGGTCGACCGGAGCCTGAAAGTGGAGAGGAGCACCTCCCATGAGTCGCGGAGCGTCTCCATCGCCTCGGCCACCTTCCGGGCGGAGCCGAACCGAGCGAGGAGGGCCCGGGCCGGTCCCTTCTCGACCACCCCGGGGCGCTCCCACTTGCGTTCGGGCGGGTTCTCCACGTACCCGAGGACGAAGACGAAGGCCCTCTCCTCCCCGGGCGACAGGTCGGCATCGAGGGCGTGCGATCCGATGGGCTGCCAGCCGCTGGCCACGGAGTTGCGCGGCTCGCCGCTTTGGACGACCTGCGGTTCGTGCAGGCCGTTGTACGTCCCGAGAAAGCTCTCGCGGTCGGTGTCGAACCCGACCAGGGGGGCGTTCACGCCGTAGAAGGCGTAGTGGTTACGTCGTTCGCGGTACTCGGTCGTGTGGTAGATGGTGCTCCCCTCGATCTCGACCTCGCCGGTGGAAAGGTTCCGCTGAAGGTTGGTCTGGTCGTCCCAGGCATTCCAGAGGCAGAACTCCACCAGCGAGAAGAGGCGAAGATGCTTTCTCCTCCCGGACTCGTTCCGGAGGGTCACCTGGTGGATCTCGACGTTCGCCCCCGGGGGGACGAGGAAGAGCAGCTCCGCCCGGACCCCCCCCCGCCGGCCGCAAATCCGGGTGTAGCCCAGGCCGTGGCGGCACTCGTAGTGCTCGAGGTCCGACTTGACCGGAGCCCAGGCGGGCGTCCAGAAGTCCTCTCCGTCGCGGACGTAGAAGGTTCGCCCACCGGCGTCGGTCGGAACGCCGTTGTAACGGTAGCGGAGCACCCGGCGCAGCCGCGCGTCGCGGTAGAAGCAGTACCCGCCCGCCAGGTGGGAGACGAGCCCGAAGAACTCCTCGTTCCCGAGGTAGTTGATCCAGGGGTACGGGGTTCTCGGGGTGGTGATGACGTACTCGCGGGCTGGGTCGTCGAAGTATCCGAAGCGCATCGTGCGGTGCCTGTACCTGGTTCCGCGAAGGCCTCGCAACCGCGTCGCAAAGGAACAAACGAGAATCCGACGAACAAAGTGCGCCAGCCCCTCCGCGCTTCTGCCGGTGGCCCTTGGGATGGCGCGGGCCCTCGGGGTGCTGCCCGGAGCCGGTCGAACAAAGCACTCCCCCCTGGACAAACCGCTCCCGCCCCTGGGCGACGCGAACGGTCCCGAAGGCGGGTCCCGCCTACAGGACGCTCCGGATGGTCTCTCGCAGCGTGTGCCGGGGCAACCAGCCCGCCTCGCGCGCGAAGCGGGAGCCATCCACCACGCACAGGTACTGGATGTGGTCCACCTCCTCCGGCGGAAAGCTCGTGAGGTGGGCCTCGAAGGCGCGGCGAACCAGCGGGCGGAGCAAGAAGTGGGGGACGGTGAGGGGACGGCGCCCGAGCTCCTTCATCACCGCCGAGAGCGGAACCTCCCCCGGTCCGGTCACGTTGAAGACTCCGCGCAGCCCGGGACGGAGGGCCAGCACCAGCGCGCGGCAGGCGTCCTCCTCGTGGATGAGCTGGAGCATGGGGTCGAAGCCCATGAGCGTGATGGGGACCTCCAGCCGCAGGTAGTTGGAGGGGGCGTTCTTCACCGTCGGTCCGATAATGTTCACGTGGCGTAGGATGACGGTCTCGACCTCCGGGTGCTTCCACATGAACGACTGCGCGTACATGTCGAGCTCGATGAGGTCGCGGACGTCGCTGTAGCGGTCCGCCGCCATGAGCGGCGTCTCCTCCACGAGGAAGTTGGAGTTGTCGGGCCTGGGCCCGTACACGTTGGCGGAGGAGAACACCACCACCTTCCTCACCCCGTGGCGCACGCACAGGTCGAGGATCTTGTGAGTCCCGACCAGGTTGAAGCTGTGCGCCTCGCTGAAGGGCATCCGCGGGTCGTGCATGATGCCCATGTGGATGACCGCCTCCACCCCGCCGCGCCGGAAGGCCTCCTCCACCCGCGCCTTCCGCAGATCGACCCGATGGTGGTCGATGTCCTTGGGCTTGCCCTCGAACGGCCGGCGGTCGACGCCCACCACGTGGGTCTCGGTGTGGAGCAGCTTGGCGAGCGCCCGCCCCAGGTTTCCCGAGATGCCGGTGACGAGCACGGTGCGCGGCATCCCCGGGAAGCCCGGGACCGGGGCGGCGAGATCCGGGGCCGGCGCGCTCACCAGAATACGTGCCTCCGCTCGGCCAGCCCTCGATCGATGAGCGAGCGCACCGCAGCCGCCACCTCGGCCACCTTCCGCTCCAGCTGCTCGTCGTCCTCATCGGGCGAGCCCTCGAACGACATCGGCAGACCGAAGTAGATGTGGTAGCGGCTGGGCAGGGGAAAGGGAAAGAGGGTGGGGGTCACCGGTAGGGCCGGGAACGAGAAGAGCCTCGCCAGGGGCTTCAGGTCGAGGAGAGCCGGGGCCTGCTCCTCGGCCCCCACCACGCCGACGGGCACGATCGGAGCGCCGGTCTCGAGCGCCAGCCGCATGAAGCCGGTCCCGAAACGCTGCAGCTGATAGCGATCCCGGAAGAGCTTGTTCAGCCCCCGGGTGCCCTCGGGAAATACGAGGAGCGCCTCGTCCGCGGCGAGCAGGCGCCGGCAGTTCTCTTGCGTTCCCACCACCTGCCCGCAGCGGGACATGAAGGTCGAGACGAAGGGCAGGGTCGGCACCCAGGTGTCCATGAGCGCGCGCACGGCCCGGGGCGGATCGCGGTCGAACAAGAACGCCACCTCGATCATGGCGCCGTCGAAGGGGAGCTGGCCGGAGTGGTTCGAGACGAGGAGCACCCGGCCCTCGGATGGTACCCGGTCGATCCCCTGCACCTCGACGCGGAAGTACCTCCGGTAAAGCCAGAGCAGGGGGGCGACCGCCGCCACCGTGTAGTCGGCATCGAAGCCGTAGGGGTCGACGCCGTACTCGTTCCGGGGCGGGGTCAGCTTCTCGAGGCGTGCCCGGGTGCCCGGGCCGCCGAGCGCGTACGTCCACTCCCTGAGGCGATCCCGGATGGCACCGGAGGGCTCGGGAGCCATGGAGGGACGTGTAGCACGCGGCGCAGCGGCCACAAGCCCCGCTGGCCCGGATGCCTGGCTCCAGAGCCATCCGGCGAGGCGTTCGGCTTGTCGGCTTCCGGAGGGGAGTGATATCGTGGCGCAACGCCTGCCGATTTTGGGCAGCGTCCCGCGCGTGATGAGGGAGCAGGGGCTGTCGGCCGCCGAGAGCCACGGTTGGGATTTCCCGGCCGGGGCGGTCAGGAGCTCGCCGCCATGAGGGTCGTCTGCCCGCACTGCAAGGCCGCGTACCAGCTCGACGAGAGCCGCGTGCCGGACCGCGGGGCAAACGTGCGTTGCTCCCGGTGCCACGATACGTTCCCGGTCAAGAAGACGCGGGCCGAAGCCGCCCCGGCGCCCGCCGCCGGACCCGTTCCGCTCCCGAGCACCGGCGCGGCTGCGGGGACGGGAAGCATTCCGCTCCCCCCGCCCCAGAGCGCGGGCTCCCCGACCGGAAGCATTCCCCTTCCTCCTCCGCCAGCCGCGTCCCCCTTCAGCGCCCCGCCAGCCCCGTCGCCCTTCGAGTCGCCCCCCTCCCCGTCTCCTTTCGACATCCCCCCTGCGGCGGCCGCATCCTCGCCCTTCGGCGCGGAGCCCTTCCAGCCGACCGAGTCGCCGTTCGGTCCCGGGGCCGCTCCCCCAGGTGGCGACCTCCCCTTCGATCCGATTCCGGCGGCGCCTCCCTCGCCGCCCGCCCCGGTTCGCCCGCCCAAGGTCGCGCCGCTCGCATTCGGGGAGGTGGACCTCGGCCTCGACGTCGAGCCCCCTGGGGCGAAGTCCGTGCCCGAGAGCCCCTTCGAGTCTCCCGGACGGCCCGCCCCTCAGACCGATCCGTTCGATCTGGCGGAGCGCCCCCCTCCCCCACCGGTCGTCCCGGCGCCCGCCTCGACTCCAGCCCCATCCGCGGCCCCGGCCCCTTCCCGCGAGGCGGACGACCTGGAGATGCTCTTCGGGGAGGCTCCGGCGCGCCCGCCGGCAGCGGCGAAACCGGCCGAGGGCGCCTCCGGGTACCAGGTCCGGCGTCGCTCGGGGAAGATCTTCGGTCCCTTCCAGGAAGCCCAGATCGTGGAAATGCTCTCCAAGGGAGAGCTCCTCGGCAACGAGGACGTGTCCACGGACGGGTCCACCTACACGCCCATCGGCGCCGTGGCGGCCTTCGGGGCGGCGCTGCGCAAGGCCGCCGCCATCGAGCCCGCGCCAAAACCGGGCGCACCGGTCGTCTTCGGCGACCGCATGGCGGCGGCCAAGGTGGTGGAGGGCGTCGAGCGGTTCACCTTCCCACGTTGGGCGCGCTGGGTGGCGCTGGCCCTCCCCGCCGTGCTCGTCCTCGCCGCCGGGGTGGGGGCGGGATTCACGAGATACGGGTTCTTCTTCACCCGGACGCTGCGCCGCGGCGACCCGGCGGCGCTTGCCAACCTCGTGGGCCAGGCGCGCGCGGCGATGGCCCGGGGGGACTTCGCATCCGAGCGCGCCGGCCTCGACCACGCCGCCCGGGCGGTGGCGGCAGCTCCCGGCTCATCTGAGGCAGCCATGCTCCAGGCCCTGGCGGCGGCGACCCTCGAACTCGGCCACGGCGCACCACCCGAGGCGCTGTCCCAGGCCCGGAAGGCGGCCGACGTCCTCGAGCGCGAAGAGAAGGGCGAGGTCGTTGCGCTGGCGGCCCGGCTCGCCATGAACGTCTGCTCCGACCCTGTCTCCGCCACCCTCGCGCAGGAGCAGGCGCTGGAGACGGCACAGGCGAAGAGGAAGCCCGACCCGGAGGTCGTCGCCCTCCTCGCTCGCTCGGCGCTCGTCCGCGGCGACGCGGCAAGGGCCGCTGCGCAGGCGACGAGGCTGTCCGGGCTGGAGAAGGGTCCGCGGGGTCCGTTCTTCCTGGCCCAGGCGGCCCTGGTCCGGAAGGCACCGGGCGAGGCTCGGCCGATCCTGGAGAAGCTCGTGACCGCCGAGCCCGAATTCCTCTCGGCGCACCTCGAGCTGGCGGCGCTCGACGAACAGGCGGGCGACCTGAAGCGGGCGGCCGAGCGGCTCCGGCCGCTGGCCGCCGACTCCGCCCGGGCCCGCCTGTCTCCCGCCGAGCGCGCCCGGGCCCTCGCCATCCTGGGGACGATCACCGGGCGGGATCCAGCCCGGGCGGAGGAGGCCGACAAGCTGCTCTCCGACGCGGTTACAGCCGACCCTCGCCTCCTCGAGGCGCGAGTTTGGCTCGTCCACTTCCGGCTGCACCGCGGCGACGCGGCGGGAGCGGTGGCCGCGACCGACCCGCTAGCCCAGGACGCAGCCCAACGGCCAGAGATCGCGGCCGTGCGAGTGCGGGCCTTGGCGATGGCCGGGCGGGCGCTGGACGCTTCCGAGCTGGCCGAGCAGGCCCTTTCGCGCACCCCGGGGCGCAGCGATCTCCTTCTGGCCAAGGCGTTCGCGCTTATCACCGCTGGCAAGCCCGAGGAGGCCAAGGCGTCGTACGCCGACGCGCTGGCACGGGACCCGGAGGCGGTAGAGGCCCGGGTGGCGCTGGCTCGGTTCGCGCTCGATGGAGGAGATGAGGCGCGGGCCGGTGAGCTCCTCCAGGGGGCTCTGGTCAAGGGGGCCCGCGATCCGGCGGTGCACGCGGTCTACGGAGACCTGCTCGTCGCCCGGCACGACGCCGCCGGGGCGGAAGTGGCCTACCGCAAGGCGCTCGCCCTCGACCCGACCCATGCGCCGGCCGAGGTGGGGCTCTCCCGGCTCGCTCTCTCCCGGGGAGACGGGGCGGCGGCGCGGGCCCTTTTGGCGAGCGCGGTGGCGCACGAGCCGCGAAACGCCGACATCCTGGTCGAGTACGGTACCCTTCTGTGGAAGGGGGGGGAGCTCGGGCCAGCGGAGACCGCGCTCACCTCGGCGCTGGAGGTGGCCCCCCGTCACGCCCTCGCCCTCACCCGGCTCGGCGCCGTGCTTTTGCAGAAGGGTGACGCCGACGGTGCGGTGAGGCACCTCACCGCTGCCTCCAACGAGGCACCCGACCTTGTGGAGGCGCGGCTGTGGCTGGGGCGGGCGCTCCTGGCGCATGGCGAGGCCCCGGGGGCGATCGTCCAGCTGAAGAAGGCGGTGGAGCTCTCGAGGACGGCGGACAACCTGCTCGCCCTGGGTGGAGCGTACGAGAGAGCCCGGTCGCTTCCCGAAGCCCTCGACGCCTATCGCGCCGCCGCCGAGGCCGCCCCGCGCTCCTACGAGCCCCAGGAGCGCATCGCCATCCTGCTCGCCCAGAACGGCCGGTGCGATGAGGCCCTGACCGCCTTCCAGCGCGCCATTGAGCTCGAGCCCAAGCTCTCCCGGCTGCGGATGGGGCTGGCCGAGTGCACGGCCAGGCTGGGCAAACACGAGGAGGCGGTGAAGCTCTACCAGGCGATCCTGAAGAGCGACCCGACCGCCGTCCAGGCGTACTTCCTCCTGGCGAGAAGCCTCCACGAGTCGAGGGGGCTGTCCACGGCCCTCCCCTACTACGAGCGCGCGGTACGGGAGGAGCCCCAGAACCCCATGCCGCACTACTACCTGGGCTACGCCTACAAGGAACGGGGACAGAAGGCCAAGGCGGTCCAGGAGTTTCGGAGCTTCCTTGCCAGGAAGCCGGACGCGCCGGAGAAGGCGGACATCGAGGCGGAGATCGAGGACCTCTCCGCGAAGTGACCCTCCCGAAGGCAGGTCCACGATGGGCCTGCGCGCACGCGCGCGTTGACACGGCGAACATTCCACCATAGTGGATTGTCCGTGCAACGGAGTAATTTGGTCCTCTCCGCTCGGGCCTCGCTCGATGCCCAGGCTCGCCGCCTGCGAGGGCTGCTCGTGGAGCTCTCGCGGCGCCGGCCGCTGCGGGACCCCATCGCCGCCGCCTGCGGGGACCTCGACCTGACCCCCGCCCAGATGCACATCGTCCTGTGGCTGGGCATGGATGGGCCCCTCACCATGGGGGCCTTGGCCAGGGCGGTAGGAGTCACGGAGAAGACGATCACCGGGGTGGTGGACCGCCTGGAGCGCGACCAGCTCGTCCACCGGGAGCGCGGTCCGGCTGACCGCCGGGTGGTCCACGTCCGGCTGGCTCCCCCGGGGACCGCCCTGTACCGCCGCATCGACGCGGGGATCGACTCGAACCTGGCCAAGCTCCTGGGCCTTCTGGAGGCGGGCGACAGGAGGCACTTGGTGCGGATGGTAGAGAAGCTCACGGCGAGGCTCGCCGCGGAGGAGACATGAACCCGACTTTGGCGATGGCACTGGCCGCGCTCCTGGGCCAAGCCCAGGCGAACAGCGGTCCAACCCCCGAAGGCACGCCGGCCGTGCAGATGATCGTCCTGCCCGCCGACGCCACCGGCCCGGTGATCACCCTCGACCAGGCCCTGGAGGAAGCGGGCGAACGGAACCTCGACCTCCACGCCCTCGCGGCCCAGCTCGACGAGGCCCAGGAGATCACCTGGAAAGCGCTCTCTCTCTACCTGCCCCAGGTGACCGTATCCGCGAGCTACTCCTTCCAAGACACCATCAGTCAGCCCTACGCCGTTCCCCTCGACCCCAACTGGGCGCAGGGCGGGCCGCATGCCGTTCCCACCGGGTTCATCAACCTCACCCAGCAGCTGAACGGGACCCTGGGCAACCAGGTCAACGTCACTCAGACGCTCGTCTCGGCCCGGCTCTTCTTTGCCATCCGCGGGGCGAAGGAGACCGAGCGCGCCAGTGTCCTGAACCTCGAGAACGGGCGCCGCCAGGTGCTCTTCGGGGTGGCCCGGACCTACTACTCTGCGGCTGCGCTGAAGGAGGCGGTGACCATCGCACAGGAGCTCCTCGACATCGCCCGGCGACAGGAGCACGACGCCCAGGTGCGCTACTCCGCCGGCGCCATCGCGAAGGTGGGGCTCATCCGGGCCCAGATCGACCGGGCCCGGGCCGAGGAGGACCTGAAGCGAGCACGCGCTCAGTACCTGTCCGTCAAGGTCGCGCTGGCGGCCCTGCTCGCCCGGGATACCGCCTTCGAGCTCGAGCCCCCGCCCGAGCCGGTGCTCCCCTCGACCGACCTCGAGCCCCTGGTGGAGGGGGCGCTGGTGGCGCGGCCCGATGTCGAGGCCTCGCACGTCACCGTGAAGTCGGAGGAGGAGAACCGGAAGGCGACCTGGAGCCGCTACCTCCCCGACATCACGGCCTTCGGCCGCTTCCAGTGGGCCAACCTCGCCGGGCTCAACGGAAGGGAGACCGCCTGGTTCGGGGGGCTGGCGCTGCAGTGGACCATCCTGGACGGCCTGGGACGCGAGTCCGACATCCGCACCGCCGACGCGCGGGTGTCCGAGGCCAAGGCGCGCGCCGAGGGCGCCGAAGTGACGGTGCGCAGGGATGTCACCCAGGCCTTGCTCGACCTCGAGTCCCAGCGCGCCAACGCCCAGAAGTCCGCGGAGCAGCGCGACCTCGCCAAGGAGAACCAGCGGCTCGTGGACGTGGCCTACCGGGCGGGAACCGCTACCGCGGTGGAGCAGGCCGATGCCACCGCCCAGCTCAGGAACGCCGAGATCCAGGTGACCACCGACAAGCTCAACGCCCAGCTCGCGGCCCTCGAGGTGCTGAACACGATCGGCTCCTTCAACCCACGCAAGCCCTAGCAGGGATCTTCAAGGCGGCGAGCCGTGCTCACCGCCCCGATTCAGCGGCCGGGGTCGGCGAGGAGCGCCACCACCGTTCCCGGCTAGTAGCCTTCTCGGCCAGTAGTGCAGGGCCCGGTCGGTCCAGTCCAAGGAGGGTACGCCCGCTCTCGCCAGCTCGAACGGGCAACCGCCACATCCAATGCGAGAAGGATCTGGCGTTGAACCCCGGATCGACCGGGGTTACCTCGTGGCCGTGATCCGGTACGGACCGGCCGGGTGGGAGTACGACGACTGGGCGGGGATCGTCTATCCCAGGCCAGAGCCGCCGGGGTTCGACCGCCTCGCCCACCTCTCTCGCTACTTCGGCACCGTGGAGATCGACGCGACCTTCTACCGGCCGTTCTCCGCCGGGGTGGCGGCCCGCTGGTGCGAGCGCGTCGCGGGGGAGGAACGGTTTCGCTTCGCCGCCAAGCTCTGGCGTCGCTTCACTCACGAGCGCGACCCGTACACGGCGGCGGAGGTGGCCTCGGCGAGGGAGGCCCTGGACGCCCTCCACCGAGGCGGGCGGCTCGGCGCGGTCCTGCTCCAGTTCCCCTTCTCGTTCCGGCGGGAGCCGGCCGCCGAGGAGTGGCTGCGAGACCTGTTCCGGGCGTTCCGTGGGCTCCCGCTCGTCCTCGAGGTCCGCCACGCCAGCTGGGACGACCCCGAAGTGCTCGAGGAGCTCTTCCTGGCCGGAGTGGGAGTGGTGAACGTGGACCAACCGCGCTTCCGGAACACGCTTCCCCCCCGCGCCGAGGTCACTTCGAAGGTCGCCTACGTACGGGTGCACGGCCGGAACTGGCGCGACTGGTTCCGCAAGGGCGCGGGGCGGGACGCCCGATACAACTACCTGTATTCGGCACGGGAGCTCGAGCCCTGGGCCGACCGCGTCCGGGAGATGGCCGCCTCGAGCCTCGTGCCCGACGTGTACGTCGTCACCAACAACCACTTTCGGGGGCAGGCGGTGGCCAACGCGAAGATGCTGGAGGCCCTGGGGAGCGGGGACTCTGTGGACGCACCCCCGGAGCTCTTGGCCCACTACCGGGACGCCCTCGCGCCGTTCGTCCGCAGCACCCCCGGGCCCTAGCGGGAGAAGGCGCTAGCCCTCCGGCTTCGCGGCCGCGAGGAGCGCGTTCACCTTCTCCATGACCGCGAACGCGTCGGCTACGTAGAGGACGTCGGCCTTGCCGCGGGCCCAGCCGCAGGCCGGGTCGAGGTTCA
>Ga0335069_10000700_pt1 | contig 54680 bp, 47 predicted proteins | sample Lox_Sample_11_FD_206714 | JGI IMG/M metagenome (GOLD analysis project Ga0335069, IMG submission 206714) | Soil microbial communities from Loxahatchee National Wildlife Refuge, Florida, United States - Lox_Sample_1.1 | ecosystem: Environmental > Terrestrial > Soil > Wetlands | place: USA... | reverse complement strand
ATACAGCGACGTCGACCGCATCGCCAAGATGGTGCCGAACCAGCTCAACATCAAGCTGGAGCAGGCGATCGAAGAGTCGCCGCAGTTAAAAGAGGCTTACCAGAAGGACGCGCAGGTTCGCGAGCTGCTCGAAACCGCGAAGAAACTCGAAGGCCTGGTGCGCAACTCCGGAGTACACGCGGCCGGAGTCGTGATTGCGCCGCGGCCGCTCACCGAACTGGTGCCGCTGCATAGAACAAAGAACGATGAAATTGTCACCGCTTTCGACATGGTGGCGATCGAAAAGCTCGGGTTGCTCAAGATGGATTTTCTTGGGCTGACCACGCTGACCATTCTGGATGACGCGCTCAAGCTTATTGCACAGACGCGAGCGGAGCAGTTGACCCTGGAAGGCATTCCGCTGAAAGACGATGAGACCTACCAGAAAGTTTTCTATAAGGGCCTGACGTCGGGTGTTTTCCAGTTTGAATCGCACGGCATGCGAGACGTGCTGCGCCGCTATCAGCCGAATTCGATTGAGGATCTGACGGCCCTGAACGCGCTCTACCGCCCGGGTCCCATACAGGGCGGCATGATCGATGACTTTATCGATCGCAAGCACGGACGAAAGAAGATCGAGTACGAGCTGCCAGAACTGAAGGAAATCCTGGAAGAGACGCTGGGCGTCATCGTCTACCAGGAGCAGGTCATGCAGATCGCGAACCGCCTGGCAGGATACTCGCTCGGTGAAGCGGACCTCTTGCGGCGCGCCATGGGTAAGAAGAACGCTGAAGAAATGGCGAAGCAGCGTGAGCGCTTCGTGGATGGCGCCACGCAAAGAGGGTTCCCGCCGAAGAAGATTGAAAAGATTTTCGACTTGATGGCCCAATTTGCGGGATACGGTTTCAATAAGTCGCATTCGGCTGCCTACGCCTTGCTCGCGTATCACACGGCTTATTTAAAGACACACTATCCAGTCGAATTCATGGCGGCGTTACTGACCTCAGTAACCGGCAGCACCGATGACGTGGTGAAGTACATCAATGAATGCCGCGAGATGGGGATTGCGGTTGAGCCGCCGGATATCAACGTTTCGGACGCGAACTTTACGCCGCACGGGCAGGCTATCCGCTTCGGGCTCGCGGCGGTGAAAAATGTCGGGCACAACGCCATTGAGTCCATCGTTGCGGGACGCAGGAGCCAGGGGACGTACCGCGACATCTTTGAGTTCTGTGAGAAAGTCGATCTGCGGTTGTTGAATAAGCGGGTGCTCGAATCGCTGATCAAGAGTGGTGCCATGGATTCGATGGGACGACGCGCACAGCTCATGGCGGTGATCGACAAGGCAATCGAACGCGCACAAAAAGCCCAGCGCGACGCCGAGTCCGGGCAGCATGGTTTGTTCGGCGTGTTTCAGGAAGAAGAAGCGGCGGACCCGCACGAACAACTTCCGAATATTCCCGATTGGGACGAGCATCAGCGCCTCTCCTCGGAGAAAGAGATCCTCGGCTTCTTCATCACCGGGCACCCGCTCGAAAAATATGCCGACAAGTTGCAGGGCTTGAATGCTCTCAGCGTGGAAAACATTCTGTCGATGAAAGCATCCACCGGCAAAGACGAAACGATCACGACCGCTGGGATCATTTGCAACGTACGCGTGCTCAAGTCCAAGCGCGGAGACTTCTATGCGCAGTGCAGTCTGGAAGACATGTCGGGATCAATCGACATGGTGGTTTTCCCTGAGGCGTACAAGCGGCTGCATGAGAAGTTGAAACTTGAAGTGCCGGTACTTGTGAAGGCGGGAGTTCGCGTGGAGGAAGGATCGAATCCGAAGATTACCGCGGCAGACATTCTTCCTCTGGAAGACGCCAAAGTTCCGCTGCCGCGGTCGCTCCGAATTCGCATTCCGGCGGAGACGTCGACCGAGGGCACGATCGATGCCCTACATTCACTGTTCAGTGAACGCAAGGGCGAGGCGCGGGTCCTGTTCGACGTGGAACGAGCAGGGGATTTCATGGTGGTGATGGAGGCGGACGGCTATAATGTCTTGCCGGACCGCAGCTTCATCGCGCGGGTGGAAGAGCTCTGCGGCCGCGGCAGCGTGCGAATCATCAACTGAGGGCGGCGGCGTATGAAAGGCCGGCAGTCCCGAAAGAGACAAATCGAGGCTGCACCGGAAGCTGCGCCCGGCGCGCTGAGTGGGCAGGTCGTGTCGGGACTGGAGTTCTTTTTGCAAATGGTAGAGACCCAGCGGTCTCGTCAGAATGGCACGGGGAAGATGGAAACCGATTCGAAAGCCGAAGTCGAACTGGCGAAAATCGAAAAACAACTGGAACAGTTGCGGCAGACTCCGGGCCAGAGCGACGAAACTCGGCAGCTGATCCAGCAATTGCACGACCGCATCGACGCCTTGCGCCAGGACGTGCACGTTGGCTTAAGCGCCTGGGAAAAGACCGAGCTCGCTCGCCATCCGCAGCGGCCTTACACACTCGACTACATTGACCGCCTCTTCAGCGACTGGAGCGAATTGCACGGAGACCGCGCCTTTGGCGACGACCCTGCAATCGTCTGCGGCATGGCGCGCTTCCGCAACAAAGAAGTCATGGTGATCGGCCACCAGAAGGCGCGCGACACCAAGCAGAAGGTATATCGCAACTTCGGTATGCCGCATCCAGAGGGATATCGCAAGGCGCTGCGCGTGATGCAGATTGCCGAAAAGTTTGCGCGGCCCATCCTGACCTTCGTCGATACGGATGGTGCCTACCCCGGTTTGGAAGCCGAGGAGCGTGGGCAAGCGGAAGCGATTGCTCGCAATCTGCGGGAGATGGCCCGCCTGAAGGTGCCGATCCTCACCACCGTGATTGGCGTCGGCGGAAGCGGCGGTGCGCTGGCTATCGCCGTAGCTGACCGCGTGCTGATGATGGAGAATTCGGTCTATTCGGTGATTTCGCCCGAAGGGTGCGCGTCGATTATGTGGCGGGATGCGACGAAGAAAGAGCTAGCTGCTCAGGCCATGCGTATCACGGCAGCTGACCTGAGCGAACTGAGGATTATTGACGGCGTAGTCCCGGAGCCGCCCGGTGGAGCGCATCGCGATCACGAGGCTGCGGCCGCATTTCTGGGAGACGCGTTGGAGAAGAATCTTGCGGAGGTCAGTGCGCAGCCGATCGCAGAACTGGTAGCGGCGCGTTACAAGAAGTTCCGCAATATGGCGCAGTTCTATACGCTCGAAGCCTAGCCCGGCGGACCGCGGTTGAGCAGTTGGATTCGTTTGTCCGCGGCAGCACCGAAAGCCCAGTCCCACCTGTTTTCCTGCCGTATAATTAAAGCCTTCGTTGCAGTCACACGTTCCCGGAAACTCCGGAAACTCTGCCAAGGGGATGGCACGGGATGTCCACAATTGACGTTGCATTGAGCGATGCCGCAGGCAAGAACGCGCATCAGCCGATCGTGAATGACATGAGCATTCAGGTTGCGACCGTGAATGGCTCTGGGTCGCAAAGCTCGAATACGGTGCTGCTGCGCAGCATTTTTCAAATGGGCGTACCAGTTTCGGGCAAGAATCTCTTCCCTTCGAATATCGCGGGCCTGCCCACCTGGTACACGATTCGGGCCAACAAAGACGGGTATATCGCCCGCAAGAAGGAAATCGATTTTCTCGTCGCGATGAATCCGGAGACGGCGCAGGAGGATGTGAAATCCCTGGCGCCTGGAGCATCGGTCCTTTACGACGAACCACTCAATCTGAGTCAGTTGCGCACAGACCTGATTTTCTACGCGGTGCCCTACGACAAGATCGTTGCGACCGTTTGCCCGGAGGCTAAGCTCCGGAAGCTGGTTAAGAACATGATCTATGTCGGCGTCGTGGCCAGGTTGCTCGACATCGAGATGGCCGAGGTCGAAAAAGCAATCCGCAAGCAGTTCCTCAGCAAAGTCAAGGCGGCCAACCTGAACCTGGCGGCAGCGAAAGCGGGTTTCGACTATGCAACGGCGAATTTGACGAAGCAGGATCCGTTCCACATCGCCCGCATGGATAAGACCCAGGGCAAGATCATCATCGATGGGAACTCGGCCGCGGCGCTCGGTTGCATGTTTGCCGGTGTTTCGGTGGTGACATGGTATCCAATCACGCCATCCTCTTCGTTGGTGGAGACGCTGATTGAGTACATGAAGGAACACCGGATCGGGCCTGACGGAAAAGCGACGTTTGCGATTGTGCAAGCCGAGGACGAATTGGCGGCCATCGGCATGGTGATCGGAGCAGGGTGGGCGGGAGCGCGAGCGATGACGGCAACCGCCGGTCCGGGCATCTCCTTGATGGCTGAGTTCGCCGGGTTGGCCTACTACGCCGAAGTACCAGGCGTCATCTGGGACATCCAGCGGGTGGGTCCGTCGACTGGTTTGCCTACCCGCACGTCACAAGGCGATATCCTGTCGACCGCCTTTCTGAGTCACGGCGATACCAAGCACATTCTGCTGATACCGGCATCGGTCGCGGAGTGCTTTTCCATGGCGACCGATGCCTTCAATCTGGCGGAGCAGTTTCAGACGCTCGTTTTTGTCATGTCGGATCTGGATCTGGGCATGAACAACTGGATGTCGGCCCCGTTCGAGTATCCGGATGCACCAATCCGCCGAGGCAAGGTCCTCAGCAAGGCCGACCTGGAGAAGGCGGGGAGTTTCTTGCGCTACAAGGATGTGGATGGAGATGGTGTTGGATATCGTACTTTGCCGGGTACGGAACATCCCGCCGCGGCCTATTTCACACGGGGCTCAGGGCACAACGAGAAATCGCAGTACAGCGAACGGCCGGATGACTTCGAGCGCAACATGGAGCGCATCAATCGGAAATTCGAAACTGCTCGTGCCTTTGTGCCGCGTCCCGAAGTGGTCTCAACCGGGAAAGCAAAGATCGGCATTATCGCGTACGGAACTTCGCATTGGGCCATCGTCGAGAGCCGCGATCAACTGCGCAAAGAGTACAACATGGAGATCGATTACCTGCGCCTGCGCGCCTATCCGTTCACGCGTGAGGTTCACGAGTTCATAGAGATGCACGACCGGGTGTATGTAGTGGAACAGAACCGTGACGCGCAGATGCTCAACTTGCTGAAACTCGATATCAATACGGAACTAACGCCGCGGCTGCGAGCGATCGCCCATATCCATGGGCTGCCCATCGACGCGCGCTCGGTCACTGACGAAATCATGACCATGGAGGGCAAATAAGATGGCTACGACTCCAACCGCACCGCCCCCGGCGCCGAAGACCAACCGCATTGGTCTCGCTGTCCTCGACTATAAGGGCGGCAGGACGACCCTGTGCGCAGGCTGCGGGCACAACGCGATCTCCGAGCGCATTATTGACGCCATGTTTGAGATGGGCGTTTCGCCCGAGCGCGTGATCAAGATGAGCGGTATCGGCTGCTCCTCCAAGAGCCCGGCCTACTTCATGAGCCGCTCGCACAGCTTCAATTCCGTGCACGGCCGCATGCCGTCGGTCACGACCGGCGCTGTTCTCGCCAACCGGAACTTGATGGCGCTGGGCGTCAGCGGCGACGGCGATTCAGCTTCGATCGGCATTGGACAATTCGTGCACCTGATGCGCCGGAACCTGCCGATGATCTACATCATCGAGGACAACGGTGTGTACGGGCTCACAAAGGGCCAATTCTCGGCGACGGCGGATCTTGGATCGAAGCTCAAGACGGGAGTGATCAACGATCTTCCGCCGATTGATACCTGCGCTATGGCGATTGAGTTGGGCGCAACCTTTGTGGCGCGTTCCTTTTCAGGCGACAAGCGGCAACTGCATGCCATGCTGAAAGCCGCCATCGCCCACAAGGGAACGGTGTTTCTTGATGTGATCTCGCCCTGTGTGACCTTCAACGATCACGAGGGTTCGACGAAGTCCTACAAGTACATGAAGGATCACGAGGAACCGCTGCAGGACATCAATTTCGTCCCGCACTTTGAAGAGATCGATGTGGACTACGACCCGGGAACGACGGTGGAAGTGACGATGCACGACGGATCAAGGCTGCGCTTGCACAAATTGGAGGCAGAATATGATCCAACCCACCGCATCGACGCGATCACGCGACTGCACCATGCCCGAGAGAAGGGTGAAGTGCTTACCGGGGTGTTCTACATCAACCCGAAAGCGCCGAGCTTTATCGATCTTTTGAATCTGACGGAAGAGCCGTTAGCAACATTGCCCGATTCGGTAGTGCGCCCGAGCCGCGCAGTCCTCGAGCAATGCATGGAAGAACTACGCTAAGTGACCTCGCTGCGATCTTGCCGCGGGCATTCGATCAAGCGACGTCGTCCAGATTCCTCCGGTTGATTGGATAGTTGCCGCCGGAATGTTCGGGATTTTCGCCGGGCTCGGGAAAGTCCGTATCGGCAGCCTTTAACATTGGATCCTGATCGCGGTGGCCCAGCTGGCCCTGCATCGACGAATTGCCTTCCTGGGTGGGATCTTCCTGTTCTACCGCTCCCTTGAGTCGATCTTGATCTTTGGATTCGGCCATGAACGCCCCCCGTCAAGCCAGTTTTTCCAGAGCGGGCTGGATTTGGGGAGCCTACGCCGATTTGCCTTTGGGGGAAATAGCTTTTATGTCCGAGGGGCTGTGGAAAAACCACTGGGCGTGGGCGAAAACATTTGCGAAAGAAAAAGGGAAGCCCCAAAGGGCCTCCCTCACTGTTCCGGTCCAATTCGAATCTATTCCGCTCCGGTATGGCTTGCGCTCGAGACCCCGAGCTTTTTTAGCCGGTCCCGCGCCTGAGCCGCCTCATTGGTCTTCGGGTAACGCTGGATGAGGTGTCGCAATTCTTGCACGCCATCGTCTTTCTTCCCCATCTCAATCAGAGCGTAACCTTTCTTGAGCTGCGCCGATGCCGCTTTGGTTCCGCTGGGGAAGTTTTGCAGCACCTGATCGTAGTTCTGTACTGCCTGGGCATAGTTGCCCGCGCGGTATTGAATCTCGGCGAGATAGAAGTAGGAATTCCCAGCCAGGTCGGTGTTCGGGTAGAACTTGATGTAGTCGCTGAATTCCTGCGTCGCTAAATCGTTTTTGCCGCCGTTGTAGTCGCGCAATGCGTTGGCATAAAGCACATCGGGTGGTGGAGCTTGGGCTTGAGCCTGTGCTTGCGCCTGGGCGGCCTGCTGGTTCGCCGCTATGCTCTGCTGCGCCGACTGCATATCTTCAAGTTGCTTGCTTACTTTACTCAGCCGGACTTTCAACTCATCCATGGTGTCGTTCAGCGCCTGGATCTGGCCAGAAATCTGATCGACGCGACCGCCTTCATCCGTTTGTTGTTTCGTCAGCATCCCTTGCAGGGATGTGATCGCCGCGGTGGTCTTGTTGGAGGCGTCAGTATTCTGTTCGACGAGGTTCTTCATCACGCCCATACGCTCATCGAAGCCTTGCTTCATTTGGGTCATCTGGTCCTGCAACTGCTGCACCTGAGTCTGCAACTGAATCATGTCTTTATTCGCACCTTCGACGGGCGCCGGGGAACTGGTCACCCAAAACACCGTCAACAGGGCGAGGCATGCGAAGAGGACGAAGGAAAACCGCTGCTTGTTCATAAGTCTCCGTTGGATGCCATCAGTATCCCATACTGATGGCTCGCGCATCGCGCGCTTGTACCCCTGATTGTGCAAGAGAGCTGATCTTGGGCGCAGTTGGCTTTTGAGTTTCCCCCAACCTCGAGGAAAGCCGTCCCATCAACGACGATCAGTGGCAAGACACAAACCACCGCCCGGCGGTGCTCCTCGGCAAAATCGATAGGGGCCCCGCCGGGACGGATTTAGAAGCGACTACTTCGAGTACACAAAATGACCACGCCGGTTCTGCTGCCAGCAGGCTTCGTTCGACTCGGTGCAGAACGGTTTTTCCTTTCCGTAGCTGATGGTTTTAATCCGGCCTGCGCTCACGCCTGCCGAGGTCAGAGCCATCTTCACGGAACTGGCGCGGCGATCTCCCAAGGCCAGGTTGTATTCGGTAGAACCACGCTCATCGCAATGTCCCTCGACCGTGAAGTTGATGTTGGGATGAGCGTTGAGGAACTGCGCATCAGCTGCGATCGAGCTCTGCTGATCCGAGCGGATCGCTTCGCTGTCGTAGTCAAAATAGACATCCTTGATGCTCGAAGCGAACAGATCCTCTTCCGAAGGTCCGGAGCTTACGGGCGGGGGCGGAGGTGGAGCATTGACGGTTACGCGTGCCGTGGCATCCTGCGTCCCTCCCGCGCCCTTGGCTACGAGATGGTAGGTGGTCGAGTCAGTGGGTGTGACCTGCTTCGATCCACTCGCATTCACCGCACCGATACCATCGATTGACACATCGGTGGCATTGGTAGTCTGCCAGGTCAGTGTGGTTGAATCGCCCTTGTTGATCGAGTTCGGGCTTGCCGACAAGGACGCGGTAGGCGCAGCCGGCGGTGGCGGTGGTGGAGGCGGTGGCGGCGCCGCTTTCTTCTTGCAGGCGCCCAGCATCATCATCGCGCCTAATACCAGTATCAGAGTGCTCCAGCGTAACTTCGAGTGCTTCAAGGTCTCCTCCCTCTAAATGCACGTGAGCGGTTGGCTTGCACGTGGTTTGTTCCGGTCGCTCGGGCCAACATATCCGCGCGCATCCAGAATAAGAAACAGCGTTCCATGGTGTTCTACTTTCATTTACTGTCGATCTACTTCCAACTCCAGTTCGGCTGCGAGTTGCGGCCGCCGAAAGTCAATTGCTGCAGCTTGGTTCCGTCCGCGAGCATGGACCAGATCTGTTCGGAGCCGGACCGGCTGGACTGAAACACGATGTGTCGCCCGTCGGGCGACCAACTGGGGAAATCGTTACGCCCCCCATCATGCGTAAGCTGCACCCACTGCTTGCTCGCAATATCCATCAGATAAATATCGTTGGCTCCAGGCGCGCCCGGACCATATTTGCGGAACCAAGCCAGCGCCAGGAACTGCCCGTTGGGCGACCAGTTTGGCGACACCGCATAACCCTGATCAGTAACGCGCTGAAGGTTGGTTCCGTCGGCCTCCATGGTGTAGATCTGAGGCAACCCGGTACGCCCGCTCACAAACGCAAGTTGGGCGCCGGTCTTGCGGTTCCAGGTTGGGGAAACATCCGGCCCTTTCCCGGTGGTTAGCCGGTGCAATCCACTGCCGGCTGCATCGACGGTGTAGATATTGGGATCACCCGCGCGCGATGAGGAAAAGGCAAGCTTTGTTCCGTCCGGAGTCCACGATGGAGACAGGTTTGTGCCGCCGAATGATGGAAAAGATACGAGCCGGTTCAGATCAACGGAAAACATCTTGATCTCCCAGCTTGTTTTGGTCAGCGAACTGAAGGCCAGGCGCGATCCATCCGGAGAAATGCGAGGCGAGAGTGAAATCGTGCCCAGATGCGTGACCGCATGCTGATTCGCACCGTCATAATCCATCACCCAGATTTCCTTATGTCCGGTACGATCGCTGACGAAGTAGATCTTGCTCTCGGCGATGCCGGCGATGCCGCCACCCAGACGGAAAATGATTTCATTGGCAAATCTGTGCGCGATGGTGCGGGCGGCGTCACTGGTCGGCTGATCCGTGTATTGCTTACCCAGAACCTGCGGCGAGGCTGAGTTCTTCACGTCGAACAGCCAGCCGTGAACCGTCAGACTGGATCCGGTTACTCCAAAGTCCCCGAAGACAAGCATCGAGGCATTTACCGGAGGGTTTACCCACGCATCAAAGCGGACTTCCGTTGGACTGCCGGGGACCTCAAGTGGATAGAAACTCTTCGAGACGAGATCAAAGATTCCGGCGTTATCCAGGTCGCTGAACAGAGTGTCGTCAAAGGTTTTGAGCAGCTCGGCATTCTTGGCGTCAGTTGTGCTCTGCTTGAAATCGGGCACCGCGATGCGGACCTTGTCGACCCCCAGGCCCGTACCCGTGCGAATCCAGTCCTGGGCGGAGCAGGGAACTACGGCTGCGCTCGCAGCGAACCAGCAAACTGCAGTAAGAAAGATTGATCGGAGGATAGCGCCAGCAACGACGGGTTTCTTGCTCATGAGATCGGACATATAGATCGTATTGCGATACTCCAAGAAATTCAACTCAAACTATTTGGGCCGGAAACTTACTACCTTTTGTAATCAAACCAGAATTCCACGGAAACCTTGTTACCGGAGTAATCAGGAGGCAGGGGGCCGAAGGTGTCAATCCGCTGGATCGCCCGTACTGCCGACTGATCCAGCGATGGAACTCCGCTCGACTGCTCCACTTCCACGTTCGTCGGCTGACCTGCACGCGTGATATCGAAGACGACGTAGACGCGATTCGCCGTCTGGATGCGCGGGTCCACTTCATATTTCAGCCAGTTTTCCGAAACCTTGCGCTGCACCACCTGCACGTACCAGCCAAAACGAATGCCAAAGTCGCCCCCACCGCCCGTGAAGCCAAATCCACCTTTCGCCCCGGCCACATTGAAGGACCCGTATGGTCCGCTGACCGGACCGCCCTGGCCGTAGGGAACTTCGTTCGATTCCGGTTCGGGTTCAGGCTTGGCCTGCTTGCTGGCACTCACTACGGGTTTCTTCGAGTTCTTGGTCTGCTTATCGGGAATTGGAATTGCATCTGGCTCTTTTTCCTGCTGCTGCGGTTGGGACTTGCTCAGCCCCTTCGATTCATTCGCCAGCACGTTTGCGGTGGGAGCCTGGGTCGCAGGCAGCGGGATATTGCTCACCAGTGCCACTCCGATGGCCTCACCTCCACCGCCGGCTCCCCAATTCGAACCGGCGTGTCGCGGCAGAATCCAGGCCGCCAGCACGACGAAAACAGCGAAGCCGATGTGCAACCCGGTCGACCACGCCAGCGGCTTAGTCAACGAGGCGTGCTCGAAAAATATCTCAGTGTCCGGAGCCATGTGCGTCCAGAGGTTGCGTCACGATGCTGACGTTGGTGATGCCAGCTTGCTTTACGGCATCCATCACGGTTGCGAAGGCCCCGAACGGCACATCCTGATCCGCACGAAGAAAAACCGACTGATGCTGGGGATCGCGAATTTTCTGCCGAAGTCTGGCCTTGATCTCATTGATGTTCACGGGATCGTTGCCAAGAAATACGCGCTGGTCCTTGTTGATGCTGATTACGGTCCGCTCTTCGGTGATCTCTTTCACGGTGCGCGTCTTGGGCACGTTCACTTCGATGCCCGATTGCAACACCGGCGCCGTCACCATGAAAATGATCAGCAGCACAAACACCACGTCCACCAGGGGTGTGATGTTGATATCGGCGATCGCGGCCTGCGTTCGGCCGTTTGCGTTGGTGAAGGCCATTACCGCCGGACTCCTGTAGCTTCCTGCGCCTGGGCTTGTCCCGCGGGCCGTTCCACGGCATTCAGCATTTCGAGAGCAAAATCATCGCCACGCGCCGCAAAATCACGGATCGAGCTGCCGATCAGGTTGTAGGCGATCACGGCGGGGATGGCAGCCGCGAGGCCCGCGGCAGTCGTAATCAGCGCTTCCGAAATACCGGGGGCGACGGCGCGCAGCGTGGCTCCGCCGGCCGTGCCCAGCCCGTGAAAGGCGTCGATAATGCCCCAGACCGTGCCGAACAGACCGACGAACGGCGTCACGGCTGCCGTAATTGCGAGCCAGGGCAGATTGCGCTCGAAGCGAGTCAGCTCTTCAGAATTTGCGATCTGCATCGCCCGTTTGACAGCTTCCGGATTCCGTCCCGCCTGCTTAATGTATTCCTCGTAACCGCTTTCGAAGACGCCTACCAGGGGACTCGGGCGAAACTGGTCGGCGACCGCAGCCATGTCCTGGATGCGTTGCGCCTTGCGGAAAGCCCGGACAAAGCGTCCGCTTTGCACCCGTGCCCGGCGCAAGATGCTCCATTTGGAGAGGATGATTGCCCAGGAAAGAATGCTGAAGGCGAGAAGAACGAACAGGACCGTCTTCGCAACTGCGCCCGATTGCAGGACGAGATCGATAATCTCGCCCCCGACTACAACAGAGAAGAGTAGGGGCCAATGCATCGTTGGTTGGATGTATTCCTTTCATAAAGTATAGACCAGCATTTTTGTCCAGAGTGCTTTGTGTACCCCATCCATTAACCCGAAAGTTCCTGGGCATGGCATCGGTTATTGACTGGAAATACGCGCTCGGATCGTAGGCCTTCGCATTCGTGGTATGCTGCGCCGAAGTTCATCCGCAAGGTGATTTCGGTGCTCGTAGAGCTGCGCCTCGAGAACTATGCCGTGATCGACTCGCTGGTGGTGGAGTTTGCCTCCGGCTTGAACTTACTGACCGGCGAAACCGGCGCTGGAAAATCGATTTTGATCGATGCGCTCACTCTTTTGCTGGGAGAAAAGGCCAGCGCCGATCTCATCCGCGCCGGCGCGGAACGCGCCCTTGTCTCGGCTGTTTTCGAGATGGAAACCGGCGCTGCCAGGGCTGTGGGTCGCATTCTCGAAGAAAACGGCGTCGATGCTGAGCACGAATCGATCATTCTTCGCCGCGAGATCTCGGCTTCGGGCAAGGCGCGAGTTTTCATCAATAACCAGCCGGCGACGGTTGCAGTTCTAAAGCTGCTTGGGCCGTATCTCGCCACGGTTCACGCGCAAAATGAGACCTTGAGCGCTTTCGATGGTCCGACCCGTCTGGCTTTGCTCGATGCCTACGCCTGTTCCCTGCTTACCCCTGTGACTGAGGCTTATCGGCTATGGAAAGAACTTGCCAACCGCATCGATCAGTTACAGCACGATGAGCAGGACCGTCTCCGTTTGCTGGATCTCTGGATGTACCAGAAGCGCGAGATCGAAGAAGCAAAGCTGCAGCCCGGGGAGGACGAACGCCTGGAAACCGAGAAGCGTGTGCTCACGAACGCGGAGAAGATCTACAACGCCGCGATGAATGCATTCGATCTTCTCTATGAAGGGGATGCTTCCGCCGCTGCCGCGCTTCGGCAAGCTCGAAAACACATCGAAGATCTGGCGCGCTACGAGCCAAAATTCCAGGAACCACTGGCGGCCTTGCAATCCGCTCTGATCAGTGTCGAGGACGTCGGGGCTTCCGTGCGCGACTATGCCGGCGCAATCCAGGCCTCGCCGGAAAAGCTGGCGGAGATCGAAGACCGGCTGGCGCTCATCGACCGGTTGAAGCGCAAATATGGGACCACGCTCGACGATCTGATTCGCTTCGGTGCCGATGTGAGCCGGAAGCTTTCCGAGATGGAGAACAAGGACGAGGTCCTGCGGCGCCTGCAGGCGGAGTTGACCGTTGCGGCTGAGCGCTACCTGAATGCGGCGCGCGCTCTTTCAAAAAAGCGCTACGAGTCGGCTCGCAAACTGGAGAAACTGGTCGAAAGCGCGATCAATGATTTGGCGATGAAGGCCTCGTTCAGGATCGAAGTAACCGGCTCCGACGAAGAGCAGAACTGGACGTCGGCGGGTTTTGATCAAGTCGATTACATGATCGCCACCAACCCGGGCGAGCCGCTTCGAAAACTTGAACATATTGCCTCGGGCGGCGAACTCTCCCGTGTCATGCTGGCGTTGAAGGCGAGTGTGGAAGCAACCGCGCAGAGCAGTAGAAAAAAAGGCCCCGGCATACCGCGCACTCTGGTATTCGACGAAATCGATACCGGCATCGGCGGGCGCGCGGCGGAAGCGGTTGGGAAGAAACTGAAGGAATTGGCCCAAACCAGTCAGGTCCTCTGCGTGACGCATTTACCCCAGATCGCAACCTTCGCGGACCATCACTATTTGATTGAGAAGAAAACCACCGGTGGCCGGACCTATACGAATGTGCGCCACATCACCGGCGACGACCGCAAGGAAGAGGTCGCCCGGATGCTGAGTGGCTCCAAGGTTACCGAGAGCTCCTTGAAGCATGCCGAGCAAATGCTTAAAAGCAACGCCTGAGTTTCCTTAAACCCACTTCGAGATTGTAAAAATGGTAGGAATTTCTGGCAGTTTCTCGCTCTTTTACGATTCATCGCGCGTTTCGTAGCCCGATGGTGGCAGGCTATAGCCCGTCGGTGCCATTCACAAGATTTGCGGCCGAGTCTACTCTCCTACTTGAGCAGCACTTGGGGGAGGGCTGTTCGGGCGAGCGTCCCACGACTCTTTGAGTCTGGGGCGTTTCGTTTTTTGGGGTGAAATTTCCCTCGAAGTCGTTTTCCATCCCCATCTGGCTGGGCAACTTGCTCTTCCGCCATTTTCTCGCTTGGTTCATGCCTTCAACCCACTGCCGTAAGCCACTGAGAAACCCTCCTTCGGCGTGATACAAAGTCGACCATGGAATCTTCGCGAATTCTGAGTAGCTCGGCCACGATCGTGGTTCAAGCTCCTTGCCGTGCCGACCTTGCCGGGGGAACCATCGACCTCTGGCCTCTGTATCTTTTTCATCCCGGCGCGATGACGGTTAACTTCGCGCTGAACATTCTCACCACGTGCCGGATTACCCCGGTGAAAGGGAAGCGCATTCATCTGCGATCGTTGGACACCCGCAAGGAAGAAGAATTTGCCAGCTTTGAAGAGTTGCGGCGCGCCAAAAGGTTCAAGCTGCCTCTTGCAGCTCGATTGCTGCAGTTTTTCGCGCCTAAAGAGGGTCTGCTCATCGAAACCGATTCCGAGTCGCCCGCCGGTGCGGGTATCTCTGGCTCGTCGGCGCTCATGATCGCCACCACCGCGGCATTGGCCCGGTTCACCGACCGCAACATCTCGCTCGAACAGATGCGAGTGATCGCCCAGAACGTCGAGGCCCAAATCATCAACGTGCCGACCGGTTGCCAGGACTATTACCCAGCTCTGTATGGAGGCGTCAGCGCCATCCACCTTAATGCGGACGGTATCCACCGGGAAGTGATCCCGGTCAGTCCCGAGGAGATGGAGTCGCGATTTGTGCTGGCCTACACCGGAGCGCCGCGGCAATCGGGCATCAACAACTGGGAGGTGTTTAAGGCGCACATCAACGGCGACAAGCGGGTTTTCCGGAATTTTGAACGGATCGCCGAAATCGCCCAGGCAATGTACCAGGCGTTGGTCAGGGCTGAGTGGGAGGAGGTTGCGCGCCTACTGCGGGAAGAATGGAGATTGCGCCGCACCAATGCCCCCGGGATCACGACACCCTTGATCGACAGGCTGATCAGCGCAGCGGGCAAGCACGGTGGCCTAGCCGCGAAAGTTTGCGGCGCTGGCGGCGGCGGTTGCGTGATCTTCCTGGTGGAAAAAGGCACGGCGAGCCGGGTTGCGACAGCGATCGGCGAGGCTGGTGGCCGCGTTCTTCCATTGCAGGTAGCCCGCGACGGGTTCCGGTTCAGCAGTTGACCAGATTTCTCGCTGCAGCGTGCGGACGGAACCGGGCTATAATGGCTTCGGCAGGCTTCCTGGGGTGGTTTTATGAAGTCCTTTCGCAGCGCGGCCCCGCTCGTATTCCTCCTGTGCACGATTGCCGCTGGCTCGGCCGACGACTCGACTGCGAAAGCCTTAGCCCAGGCCCCTCCTATCTCCAAGCAGACCAAAATCGAGCTCATTCACCTTCTGAATGCCGAGTTGGTCTATGCTCGTTCGCCATTTCCGATGGGAACAAAGGGTCTCAGACTCAAGGATGGAGTTGTAACCCCCAGCGGCGAGGAACTTCAAGCGTCGATGGCCATGGAAGGCCCGGCGGTGAAGGTGGGCGACCCGGCCCGCATCAGCGACGTGAAATTCCAGGACAATTTTGTTCGCGTTGAGCTGAACGGCGGTCCAATCCGCAAGCAGAAGTGGTACCAGCACATCAGCCTCAGCGGCGCAGACGGCCAATCTGCTCCGATCTCGCCGTCCGATCCCCAGGCGAACGCGCGTGGTTCTTTCGTGGATATTTACTTCGATAAGTATGTACCGGAGATGACGGGCGATCAGCTTAAAGAGATTCTGTTGCCGGTCCTCGACTTTCACGCAAAGTCGCGGGAGGAAGCCTATCTCGATTCCGTTCCGCCCAAGGTCAAAGAGGCGATCCAGCAACATCGCGTGCTGGTGGGCATGGATCATGAAATGGTGATGTATGCCAAAGGCCGGCCGCCCCGCAAGACACGCGAAAAAGAGGGCGAGGTGGAGTACGAAGAATGGATCTACGGAACGCCGCCCGAAGATGTGGATTTTGTCCGTTTCGTCGGCGACGAAGTGGTGCGTCTTGAAACCATGAAGGTCGACGGTACGAAGCTCGTCAAAACGGAGAAGGAAGTGGACGTGGAGGCGACTACCAAGGTCGCCAAAGACCAGCACGCCGAGCGGCCCGCGTTGGCCCCCACTCTGCGTCGCCCCGGCGAGGAACCTGATGGCGACGCCCCCCGGCGGGACGCGGGAGGCATGTCTCTGCCGCCGAACCCACCGCCCGATCCCCCCAATGGCGGCCCTGGTTCGAATCCAAACTAACAACCTGAAGAATCTCGCCCGATTTGGCGCGTTCCGAGGAACCGCTTTAGACTAAAAGGGTGAAGATTGCCCTCGGACAAATCAATCCCACGGTCGGGGACTTTTCCGGCAATGCTAACAAGATCATCGACTTCACCCGCCGGGCGCAAACGGCGGGAGCAGGTCTGATCCTGTTCCCGGAGTTGTCGGTTTGCGGATATCCTCCGCGCGACCTGGTCGAGCGCCCATCCTTCGTTGCGAAGAACCGTGAAACCGTAGATCAGATCGCGGCGGCCACCGGCGGAATTGCCGTCATCTGCGGGCTGGTCACGCCGGCGCACGCGGATACGGGTAAGTCGGTTATGAATTCCGCGGCCCTTTTGCGGGATGGCAAAGTCCAATTCCTGCAATCGAAGATGCTTCTCCCTACCTACGACGTTTTCGACGAGATGCGCAACTTTGCGCCGGCGCGCCACCAGGAGCTATTCGATTTTTGCGGGAACCGCATGGCGCTCACCATCTGCGAGGACGCCTGGAACGACAAGCACTTCTGGAACAAGCGCCTGTACGGCCTCGATCCGGTGGAGGAGTTGGTCCGCGCGGGAGGAAACTTTGTACTGAATATCTCAGCATCGCCATTCTGGCTGGGAAAACGCGAACTGCGCCGCGACATGTTGGCGACCATCGCGCGCACCGACAAGGTTCCAGTGGTCATGGTGAACCAGGTGGGCGGAAATGACAGTGTATTGTTCGACGGCTCGAGCATTGTGCTGAATCGCGAAGGTCAGATCGTAGCTCAGGGTAAGTCCTTCGAAGAGGATCTCGTCTACTTCGATTCCTCCACGCTCACCGGTGAGATTCACGAGCAACTCGCCGGCGAAGAAGCAAGTGCCTACGCGGCACTGGTTCTGGGAACCAGAGACTATGTTCGGAAGTGCGGTTTCAAGCGGGTTATCGTCGGGCTCAGCGGCGGAATTGATTCGGCACTCACCGCGGCAATCGCGGTAGACGCCGTCGCGGCCGAAAACGTGATCGGCGTGGGCATGCCCGGTCCGTATTCGTCGCAGGGATCCATCGACGATGCGAGAGAACTGGCCAACCATCTCAAGATTCGCTTTGAGCTTTTGCCGATCAACGACATTTGCGCCGCTTATCAGGCGACGCTGCACCCGGTGTTTGCCGGGATGAAGGAAGATGTTACGGAGGAAAATATTCAATCCCGAGCCCGCGGATCTCTCCTGATGGCTCTCTCGAACAAATTCGGAGCGATCGTGCTGTCGACCGGAAACAAGAGCGAACTTGCGGTAGGCTACTGCACTCTGTACGGAGACATGGTCGGCGGCTTGGCGGTAATCTCGGACGTGCCCAAGACGCTCGTCTATCGCATCAGCCGCTATGTGAATTCGCGGCATCCTGTAATTCCGGAGGCGACCCTCGAGAAGCCCCCATCCGCCGAGCTTCGTCCAGATCAGAAAGATAGCGACTCGTTGCCGCCGTACGAAGTGCTGGATGCGATCCTCGAAGATTACGTGGAAGACTTGCGGAGCGCTGAGCAAATCGCCAAGGATCACGATTTTGATCCTGAGCTAGTGCGTAAAGTGATCCGCATGATCGACCGTGCCGAATACAAACGCCAGCAGGCAGCACCAGGGATCAAGATTTCGGCGAAGGCGTTTGGATATGGACGTCGTTTCCCGATTGCAGCGAAGTCGGAAGGTTAGATCGCGGGCGGCACTTGTTGAGGCATTAAGCAGACATCTCGTTTCAACCTGAAAGGAACTCATGCGCCGTCAATTCTTGTCTGTCGTGGCTGCCTTGCTATGGGCCGCCCCGGCATTTGCCCAGAGCGCCGCACTGCCTTCGGAAGAGACAGTGAACGCATTCATGCAGCAAACCTTTGGTTACGATTCCTCGGTGACCTGGAGAATCTCCTCCATCAAGCCATCGGCAGCCGAAGGCCTGGCGGAAGTGGTGGTCGTGGTGGCCAATCCGCAAGGCCAGCAGGTATCGACGTTCTACGTTACGCCCGACGGAAAGCACGCGCTCGTCGGCGACATGATTCCTTTCGGTGCCAAGCCGTTTGCGCCCGCCGCCGAGACTCTTCAGAAGGGAGTCAATGGTCCCTCTCGGGGACCGGCGACCTCGGCGGTGACGCTGGTCGAATTCAGTGACCTGCAATGTCCGCATTGCAAGGAAGCGCAGCCCATCATCGCAAGGCTCTTGGCCGACGAACCGAACGCCATGTTCGTGTTTCAGCAGTATCCGCTTCCCCAGCACAACTGGGCCGCCAAGGCTGCGGCGTATGCGGATTGCATCGGACGCACGAACAAAGACGCGGTGTGGAAATTCATTCAGGCTACTTTCGACGAACAGTCCAACATCACCGAAGCAAATGCCGACGAGAAGTTGAACGCTCTTGCCGACGCGAGTGGCGCGAAATCCGCCGACGTGGCAGTTTGCGCGGCCAAGCCCGAGACCAAGAAACGGATCGAGGACTCGATCGCGCTGGGAACTTCCGTTGGCGTCAACTCGACCCCGACGCTCTACGTGAACGGACGCCGCGTTGCGAATATGAACGCCTTGCCTTACGAAATTCTTAAAGAACTGGTCGAGCACGGAGCCAAGCAGCCGTAGCAGTGGGCAAAGCCTGCCGGGAGGAGGAGTGCGATCTTGCCTAACCCGTCGAGCAACCATTGCTCACGACGCGAAACCTGCTCATAACACGGGTCGGATTTCGCGATTTCGAACTTTGAAGGTGGCTGCTCAATTGCATCTCTCGCGTGCTGTTGTGCGTGCATGAGCGCACTCTGCACATCGCATTCTGTTCGCGAGGAGATGAGCCATGTCAGTGGCTGGGATCGCCAGTAGCTTAGCCAGTTACCTGTTGCCGTCATCGACTGCTTCAACGAGCGCCATTCAATTTCGGCAGGAGTTTCAGCAACTCGGTCAGGACCTGCAAGCGGGGAATCTGAAAGCAGCCCAATCGGACCTGGCTGCACTGCAAAAACTTGAAAGCTCCAGTTCGAGCACGTCGACCAATCCGTTAACGCAAACGTTCCAGCAGATTGGAAACGATCTGCAATCTGGAGACCTACAGGATGCTCAAAGCCTGTATGCGGCGGTGCAGCAGAAATTTCAGGCGCACCACGGCCATCACATGCATAGGGCTCGCGAGCTCAGCCAGGATTTCAGTCAGTTGGGACAGGACCTTCAGGCTGGGAATTTGAGCGCCGCGCAGCAAGCCTACAGCTCGTTGCAGCAGGACCTGACGGATGTGGCCCCGGCGGTGTCCGCATTGACCAGTAGTTCGCTCAACAATCTCTCGGTTCAAGGCTGACAGCAAAGACGGGTTTTGCGAGGAAAGGGGCCTGTGGACTCCTGGCTGCCGAAACGCATCCAGGGGCGAGCGGTGCGCAGCCGCCGGGGATCTTCCCGATTCATGGGTTCTTGGAGAGCCAGACCTCGCGTCCTGCGGCCTGTGCCTCGCGGGAGATGTTTGGCGTAATCACGACCAGTAGCTCGTCTTCGTCGTTTTCTACCGAGTTCGATGCGCTGATTTGATTCAAGCCCGGGACCTGGGCAAGCCCTGGAATTCCGCTCAGGGTTCGCTGTTCGGTCGTGTCGATAGAACTGGCGATCACCGCGGGCTCGCCGTTCTTGAGGTTGATGCTGCCTTTATACTCACGGTTGGAAATCACCGGAACACCATTTGAGCTTTGACCCGCCAACGCCCGTATCTCGATATCGATCTCCATGCTCACGTCGCTATTGGCGTGCACAATAGGTTTGGCCTTTACCTTGACTCCAAGGTCCTCATAGCTAATGGACGGCACGGGACTGATGTACGAGTTGTTCTGCAGCACCTGCGCGATCGCCGGCGTGTTGTAGATCGGGGCAAAGCTGGCATTGATCACCGGATAGCGCGACCCCAGCAGGAACGATGAATCTTTGCCTTGTGAGGCCCGCAGGGTCAGGTGATCGAGCGTTCGGATAGCCGACTCATTCTGTTGCAGGGTCAGGCTTAACTGGTCGAGGGTGAGTCCAAATAGGGTGAGTCCGTTGCCGAAGGTAGCCAGGGGATTGCTGAAAATGGAGCCCTGCTGCCCTTGCAGTTGAGAAATCAGACTGGAGATGGCAGTGCTATTCGCCTGGTTGATGCCGCCGCCTGCGATCAACTGATTGATAAGGCTCTGAATGTTTTGCCCGCCCAGCGCCGCAAAGGCAGCAATCGGAATGTTGTAAAGGGTGAATTGGTTGGGGATGTGTAAGCCAAAGTCGCGAATCAGGCTGTTGCGGATCTGATACACGCGTATGTCGAGTAAGACCTCGGGTCTGGCGCCATCGATGTTTTGAAGCCACTGGGTCGCAGCTTCGACGATTGGTTGCGGGCCCCGTACGGAAATCGTACCGGACTGCGGTTGAGTGCCGACAAATCGGAGGTCGAACAAGGTTCGCAATGTGTTGACGATGTCGTTGAAATCGGAACCGCTGGCGGAAAAATCGGGAAGAAAGAAGGTTCGCAGCCCCATTCGGTCATATTGGGCATGGTTAGCGGTTGTGTCGGCGGCCACCAGCACATGCTGGTCGTCGAGCGCCGAATAAAATGTGCTGGTCACACGGTTTGCCAGTTGCATAGCGGTATCGAAGTCGACATTATCGACATCGAAATGCACGCGGCGCGTAACGACTGAGTCGTCAAAAACAGCGCTGATTCCGTACGCCGACGCCACTTGCGTCAGCAGCGCTCGCGAGTCCCCACGGAAATGGAAGCTCTGCGTCTGCACGCGGGGTGTCGCATGAAGCTCGCGCCGGTCTTCGACGATCTGGGCAGCCTGTTTCACGGCCGGTGCCCACTCGCCCAGAGCTTCTTGCAGCCGTTGCGAAGCGAATTCGTTCGTCGGATCCAGGTTGACTGCCGAGCGGAACTCCGCCAAAGCCTCTACCTGCCTTCCGTTCGTTCGTGCGGCGTTCCCGCGCTGGATGTGATTCGAGACGAGCTGTTGGCGCACCAGCTCTTTCAAGGTCATGTACTGCACATCTTGCGGAACCAGGTGAGAGGCGTGATCGAACTCGTCGAAGGCTTCGTCGAGGCGTTTTTCCCGTTGTAGTTTGAGTCCCCGCTCAAAGGAGGCCTTGGCCTCTTTGCGGCTCTGTTTAGACACTGTGCAAGGGGTCGCGCCTGGGACGCCATCCGCGCACGCAGGGCCGGCGGAGGGTTGGTCGGCAGCCCATGCCGATCCCGCCAGAAACAGAGATACCCAAATCCAATGCGCGCGCGCCATCAAGAGCGATTGTATCCGTCATGGGAACGGCTTAGAACCCGATTCTTGCGCCGCCCGTACCATTGGTGTGCACTCGCCCATGACCCTTCGGACGATAGAAGTCCTTAGTTGGCAAGGAGTTCCATGCAGTCGCCGACGCAGGTGTCGGGCCCGTGGGTCCACAAGTCTTCCGGTTTAAAGATGCCGGTGCCGACGGCGATGATATGACCTCCAGCCGTGCGAGCAGCCTGCACATCATCCGGCGTGTCTCCGACAAAACAGATAGCGGCCTTGGATCCGAGGCGTTCGCGTACTTTCGAGACAGCGCGCAGGAACACGTCGGCGCGAAGCTCGCAGTCATCGGCGAAGCTGCCAAACTGAAAATAATGTTGCAGGCCTGCCGCCTTGAGTTTGGTCCAGCCAATTGACTCCAGATTGCCCGAAGAAACACCTAGCAGCTTCTGGTTGCCGTGCAGCCGCGCGAGGACTTCCGGAATTCCGGGCAGGACAGTAGGCGTGAATTTGTGAATATTTTCTGCCGCGAAGCGGCGCGTGACCTCGAGAGCCTGTTGCATCCGCGCGTCGATGACCACATCGGAGAATCCAGCGCGGTGCAGGACCGCGCGCAAGATGCCGGGATCAGTTTTCCCATGGTATGCGATGCCATCGATCGTGGCTTCGACGTGAAAAACCTCGCTCAGCGCCCGATGTAAGGCGTAACGGTGCGTGCGGTCTTTCGACAGCAACATCGTGCCGTCGATATCGAACAGGTAGGCGTCTGCGGCATCCCAGCGAAAACCGTTGGTTAAAGACATATTGCTATAGATTGAAAAAATGCGATTCTCATCGAGCACAAGCCAGGATCATGCCAGCATCAGTCGCTGGATCGAGCGGGCGTGGCCGGTGTTTTCGTCGCAGTCAATCACGACTGCACAAAGGCGCACATCGCCAGTTGCGGCTTCGAAGCGAACGGGCATGTTATTAAGAAATTTGCCGACCACCAATTCCTTCTTCACACCGATCACGCCATCGTAGGGGCCCGTCATGCCCACATCTGTAATGAACGCAGTCCCATTTGGCAGCACGCGTTCATCCGCAGTTGGAACATGGGTGTGGGTTCCGACCACGGCGGTGACTCTGCCGTCGAGATACCAACCCAGGGCCATCTTTTCCGACGAAGCTTCCGCATGCATATCGACCAGAATGATCTTCGCCGTGGTCATCTTGATCAGCTGATCGGCCGCCCGGAACGGATCTTCGTTGGAAGCCATGAATACGCGGCCCTGCAGATTGATGACGGCGTAGTGGAACGCGCCCTTCACCCCTTCGTACCATCCCCAGCCGGGAAGATCAGGAGCGTAGTTGGCGGGACGCAGCAAGCGGCGGGCTGGGCTATGCGGATTGCCGTCCGCCATCTGGAAGTAATCAATGATCTCGCGCTTATCCCAGATGTGGTTTCCAGAGGTGAGAACGTCAATTCCCAGGTCGAAAAGGTCTTCTGCCAAAGGACCGGTAATGCCAAAGCCTGCCGCCGAGTTCTCGCCATTAGCGATGATCAGGTCGATGGACTGATCTTTCACGATGGACGGGAGTTTCTCCTGCACGATGTTGCGGCCCGGCCGTCCGAAGATATCGCCAATGAAGAGAATGCGCACGCCTGCCTCAAGGGGACAACTTTTTGAGGATAACACGCGACAAATCGCGCTCTCGGAGGAGGCAATGGCCTTACATCGCAGGGTTAAAATCCAATGATTTTGTTCCCGCCGTCGAAAGCTGGCCGGTCACGGCACTACTCGAACTGATTTCGGCGGTTTTCAGAAAATTGAAATCGCCCGAGATCGCGAGCTGTACGTTCTTAACGCGGCGATTGCAGATCAGCACATTATCGAGATACCAGAGATTGATGGCGGGCACATCCTCCGCCAGGATCAGCTGGATTTCATCGTAGAGTTCCTTGCGGGTTTTCGGGTCGACTTCGCGCCGGGCCTGATCGATCAGCGCATCCACCCGGGGACTCTGGTAGAAGCCGCGATTGCCTCCCCTGGGCGGCGTTTTCGACGAGTGAAACACGTATTCGAAGATGTCGGGATCTTCGTTGCCGCCAATCCAGCGCATGGAGTAAAGCTGAAAAAGTCCGTGCGTCACGTCCGCATAGAACGTCGCAAACTCAAACGTGCGAATGTCGAGCACGATACCTACGTCGCGCAATTGTTGCTGCAGGACTGCAACCAGAAGCCGTGTGCCTTCCTGGCTTGAAGTCTTCATGGTCAGGTGAAAGCGCACCCCGCGGAGTGCCGGATACCCGGCTGCGTCGAGCAACTCGCGCGCTTTTGCTGGGTCATGCTCGTAACGGGGAACGTTGCCATCGTAAGCCCAGCTCTGGACAGGCAAAATACTGCTTGCGGGTTGCGCATAGCCGCGCAGCAAGTATTCGATGATCGGCTGGCGGTCAATTGCGTAGGCGATCGCCTGCCGAACCCGCGCATCCCGCAGAATGGGGTCGCGAAGGTTGAACGTGAGATAGGCGATCACGGATCCGGGTGCGCGCAGAATGTCCAGGTTGGGCTGATTCTTCAGGGTAAGAGCGATGTCTGGATTCACCGCATTCATGGCAGCATCGGCGCTGCCCTTGCGCAACTCCAGCGCTATCGTATTTTCGTCCGGGACCACCATAAAGCGAATGCGCTGAATATGCGGCTTGTCGCCCCAGTAATCCGGATTGCGCTCGAGCACCACGTCCTTATCGAGTTGGGCGCTGACAAAACGAAACGGGCCGGAGCCGATCGGATGGCGAGTGATCTCCGTACCGGCGCCGTAGGGAACGATGCCAATGGCGCCCTCCGACAGATTCCACAGCAACGTGGCAAAAGGTTCTTTCAAGCGGAAGATGACGGTAACCGGGTCGGGTGCTTCGATGCGATCGACATAGCGATACGAATCTGCTTTGCTGCTGGGGATTTTGCCTTGCAATAGCGAGTCAAACGTCCATTTCACGTCACGCGAAGTCAGCGGGCGTCCATCGTGAAAACGCACGCCAGCGCGCAAGTGGAAGATATAGGTACGGGGATCGGGTATCTCCCAGGCTTGCGCCAATCCCGGTTGGACACGCAGATCTTTGCCGCGGGTGAGCAGAGCATCGAACAGCAACTGATAAATCCGTTCCGACTGAGCGTCCCGGCCTACGCGCGGATCGAGATTCGTTGGGCTGCTTTCGATGATCATCGTGAACGTATCCGGATCCGCTTTGCGGCTGCAAGAGGGAATTATCAGTAACGCGGTGGCAAGAACCGTGAGCAAGGCTTTCGGAAGAGTTCGCCTGCCCCTGCAGTCACACATACGAGATCTTTCCCAGCATCGCCGGTCTTTTTGCGCCTGTCGCGGTTGGAACATTGGAAGGTCGGCGGTGCCAGGTCTGGTACGCCAATAGCGCAAAAGCTACGGCCTCTTTTGCTTCCGACGGCATTCCGAATTCGTCGGAGAGGTGCAGGTTGAGCCTGAGAGGCCGCAGGCAGTTCGCCAGCATGGCGAGCAGCGTAGAATTCTTAGCTCCGCCTCCGGAAACAACCACTTCCCGATAATCCTTGAGAGGACGCACAAATCGGTGGATCGCATCGGCGATCGAATGTGCCGTTAGCGCAGTTGCCGTTGCCAGCATATCGTGCTTGCTCGCAGCACGAATTCGCTTGCAGCGCTTCAAGAACCTTTGCACAAACTCACGACCAAACTCTTCCCGTCCTGCTGTTTTCGGTGGAGTCTGCCGGAAGAACCGCTGGCTGAGGAACTCATTCAGTACCGGCACCAGCACCATACCTTGCACCGCCAGCCTTCCATCGTGATCGTAGCGAGCGCCGAATAGCTTCATCGACAACGCATCGATGACCATGTTTCCCGGACCAGTATCGAAGGCGCGGACTGGAACCATTTTTAGAGCAGGAGGGATGGCTGAGAGGTTCGCGATGCCGCCGATGTTTTGCGCGATCCGCCCAAATTTAGGGTGCGCATAGAAAATGGCGTCAAGGAAGGGGACGAGAGGCGCGCCCTTTCCACCAGCAGCCATATCGGCAGGGCGGAAATCGGAGACCACGGGCACGCCCACATGCGCGGCCACCACGGCGCCTTCCCCGGTTTGCCACGTCACGGCAAGCTTGCGGCCGAGATAACTCGCTGCTTCCCCCTGATGAAAAATCGTTTGCCCATGACATCCGACTAGCTCGGGACGCACACGAAATTTCCCGGCTGTTGTCAGCACAGCCTCGGCGTAAAGCTGCCCAAGTAGAAAGTTCAAACGGGATAAGTTCGCCACGCTCGCCGCTTTTGCGTTCATGGCGTCGAGCACGGCCTGCCGCACCTGACTGGAGTAAGGAAACGCCGCGTGGCCGAGCAATTTCAGACGAAGCGCACGCTCTCGCCCCTTCCGCCGGGTCGTGGATTCGGAGATCCTTACCAGCGCGACGTCAATGCCATCTGCCGAAGTGCCGCTCATCACGCCGGCAACGATCATGCCGCACCCTGCTGACTAATGGCGGCTAGACGAATTTCTTCCGTGAACTCCCAGAGGCTCCGCGAAAGGCGTGTAACTTTCTCCGCGGAAGGTTCAACTTGACGGAGATTCAGAAAGCGCCATCTCTTCTTGGCGCGCAAGATGCGATTCGCCGAATCTGCTACACGCGCCGCAAACCTTCGATCGTCTTCCGCCGTGTGCAACAGTTCTTCATACGAACGCACGATGCCTTCTTCTCTGTGACAGAGCAGACAAAGGTCGCCGCCTCCGCGAATGAAGGCAACGCTGGCTTGTTGGATCGGCCCGGCAGACAGCACACCGCCCATTTCAAGGTCATCCGACGCAATCAAGCCAGGGTAGCCAATCTTCTTGCGCAAGATATCTGTAATCCACTTCTTCGAAAGAGATGCTGGAGTCGCGGTGCCCGTTACCTCGGGATAGGCAGCATGCGAAACCATGACAAAGGGAAGGGAATTCTTCAAACTGCGATACGGAATCAGATCCTGCTCCCACAGCGCCTTCCAGGGCTTTCGAATGGTGGGCAGTTCGTGGTGACTGTCGAGTTTCCCTTCTCCCAGGCCGGGAAAGTGTTTGCCGCAGCCCGCCACGCGCGCTTCGCGCAACCCGGTCAAGAACTCTCGCGCGTAGGTTAATACCCGTCTGGGATCGGACGATACGGCCCGTGAACTCATTACGGATTTCGATGCCTCAAAAGCCAAATCCAACGATGGGGCAAAGTCGACGTTGAATCCGAGAGCGCGGCAGTTTTCGCCAATCACTCGCCCGTGCTTGCGAAACAGCTTCCGGTTGGCGGTCGCAAAGACTTCCGCTGGAGACGGCGCAGGACCCAGCACTTTGCGGAAGCGATCAACCAGGCCGCCTTCAAGGTCGACACAGGTAAACAAGGGAGTCGAAACCTCGGCCTGGCAAGCCTTGAGCAAGCGAAAGGTTTGTTCCGCACCCGCGATATTGCGTGCAAACAGGATCACGCCGGCGGGTTGAACCCGATGGAGAAGCGATGCCAGCGCTGGCGACATTTCGGTGCCGTCGAATCCAATCATCAGCAACTGGCCGATTTGCGCGGCCAGCTCTTTCGGACCGGTCTTTGCGGATTTAGGTTTGAGCGGCATGGCTCGTCAGATCTGCTGTTTCAGTTCTGCCAATAGGTTCAAAGCCTCCAGCGGCGTCAGTCGATTGAGATCGAGTTCGCGTAGCTTATCGAGAACCGGCTGCGAGATGGGCGTGAAGATCGTGAGCTGCGCCGCGGGGACGGGCCGCGCCTCTTCCCCGGCAAGCTGTCCCGTAAGCTTGCGCTCGGCACTCTCGTGTTCGTCGAGCACCTCGCGAGCGCGTTCGATGACTTCAGTGGGCAACCCGGCCAGCTTGGCGACTTCAATGCCGTAACTTCGGTCGGCGGCGCCCGGTTCCACTTTGCGCAAGAAAACAACCCCACCTCCAGTTTCCTTCACGGAGACGTGAAAGTTCTTTACGCCCGAAAGCAAGTCCGCCAGCTCGGTGAGTTCGAAGTAATGCGTGGCAAATAGCGTCTTGGCACGAGTCCGGGCGTGCAGATACTCGACCGCTGCCCAAGCAATCGCCAGGCCGTCATAGGTCGACGTGCCGCGCCCGACCTCATCGAGAAGTACGAGGGATCGCGGGGTGGCTGTGTGCAGGATGGCAGCCGTCTCGGTCATTTCGACCATGAATGTCGACCGGCCGCGCGCCAGATTGTCGCTGGCGCCAATGCGGGTGAAGACCCGGTCCACCAATCCCAGACGCACCGACCGTGCGGGCACGAAGCAGCCAAGATGCGCCAGAATGACGATCAGCGCGGTTTGCCGGAGGTAGGTGGACTTGCCGCCCATATTCGGTCCGGTCAGCAACAGGATTGTGTGTGTGGTCGCGTTGAGAAATAGATCATTGGGGACGAATCGCTCGCTGCCTCCCGCCCATTCCTGCTGTTCCACGACTGGGTGCCGGCCGCCGACGATCTCCAGATCGCTGGAATCGTCAAACCTCGGCCGGCAATACTGCCGCACCGCCGCCAGATGAGCGAAGCTTGCCAGCACATCCACTTCGGCCACCGCCAGTGCCGTCTGGCGGATCCGTCGTGCTTCGGCGGCGATTGCTCCGCGGAGATCGGCAAACATCCGCCGCTCGATCTCGACGATTTTCTCCTGCGCGTCGAGAATTTTCGATTCGTATTGCTTCAGCTCGGACGTCGTGAAGCGTTCCGCGTTTACCAGTGTCTGTTTGCGCTCGTAATCGTTGGGAACCAGATGCAGGTTGGCTTTCGATACCTCGAGGTAATAGCCAAAAATCGAATTGAACTTGACCTTGAGCGACGCGATGCCGGTGCGCTGCCGCTCGCGTTGCTCCACTTGAACGAGGTATAGCTTGCTATTGCGGCTTAGACTGCGCAGTTCATCGAGCTCCGCATTTACGCCTTCCGCGATCACACCCCCATCGCTGAGTGAAAGCGGAGGCTCTAGTACCAACGTGCTGTCAATGCGTTGTCGTAGATCTGCCAGATCATCAATGTTGTCGCGCAGTCTGGCCAGGCGTGACGCTTCCAACCCTGAAAGCCGAGCGCGAACCGCAGGGAGCTTGGCCAGCGAAGCTGAAAGCGCAAGCACATCGCGAGGATTCGCAGTTTCTAGCGTGACTCGGCTCAGCAGCCGCTCCAAATCCATGATCCCGCCGAGCGCAGCCCGCAGCTCCTCGCGCGCCACTGTATTTTTCACCTGAACATCCACGGCATCGAGCCGTCGGTTAATTTCCTCTCCGTCAATGGAAGGCCGAAGAATCCACGCGCGCAGCAATCGCTTGCTCATGGGGGTGATGGTTGCGTCGATCGAACGAAATAGCGTTGCCGCAGCGTCCGAGCCGGCCAGCAGGGGTTCAATCAGTTCCAGATTCCGCACCGTGACCGCGTCCAGAACCAGGCAATTCTGCCGTTCGTAGAAGCCAATGCGGTCCACATGATCGAGCGTTCCGCGCTGGGTCGAGCGCACGTAATGCAAAATAGCGCCGGCTGCGGCTGTCGCTGCAGGTTTGCCGGCCAGCCCGAAGCCCTCGAGCGACAGCACCCCAAAGTGGTTTTCAAGGAGCGGGACTGCGTGGTCGGAAGCGAAGATCCAGTCCTCGAGCGGCGTTGCCGCACAGCCTTCAATCTGGGGCGAGCGGAGTTTGTTCGCACCGTCGCCTGCCAGCGACTGCGAACTCGATCCGTCAAATAATGGCGCTGACGAGGCAAAAAGCAATTCCTTTGGACGGAGTTGAGAAAGCTCTTCTTGAACCCTCCTCGGTGCATCTTCTCCGCCGAACTCGGTAGCGCGAAATTCCCCGGTTGATAAATCAAGGGCCGCAAATCCAGCACGGCTGTCGATCTGCGCCGTCGCCGCCAGAAAGTTATTTTCCTCCGAGCCCAGCGCCGAGTCGGCGGCGGTGCCGGGCGTGAGCACGCGCGTTACTTCCCGGCGCACCAACTTCTTGGCGACCTTCGGATCCTCCATCTGTTCGCAGATGGCCACCTTGAAGCCGCGTCGAATCAATTTGGAGATATAGCCTTCCGCCGCATGGTAGGGTACCCCGCACATCGGCACGGCAATGCCTTTTTCCTTGTTGCGCGAGGTGAGCGTGATCTGCAGTTCGCGCGATGCCACGATCGCGTCTTCAAAGAACAACTCGTAGAAATCGCCCAACCGGAAGAAGAGTAAGGCGTGCGGATGCTCTTTCTTGATGGCGGCATACTGCCGCATCAGCGGCGTGGACGTCTCAGTCATGTCGAGCGGCTGGTGAGCGGATTATAACAAAGCGCCGATCGCGGATTTGCTGGTTGACGCACACAGGAGGCGAATGTTTTCCTAGCGACCATGGAGCTTCGCAAAGATCCCATTACACGATCCTGGGTAATTACCGGCGACGACGTCACCGACGCCGCGCCCCGATCCGACAGTGCCTGCCGTTTTTGTGCGGATGCCGTCGGCGGTCCGCAGGTGATCGCAACTCGTGGCGAAATCGAAGGTGTGCCTTGGAGCACGCGCTCGGTCGTGCATCCAGCACCGCTTTACCGTATCGAAGGCGAACCCACTCGCCGCGGGGATGGCATCTACGATCGCATGCGCTCCATCGGGGCGCACGAAGTATTGATTGAAAACCCCAGGCACGATCGCCATCTATGGAATGCGAGCGAGGCAGAAATTGAACAATTCCTCCGCCTGGCGGCGCAGCGTCTCAAGGATTTGAAGGGCGATTCCCGTATCAAGTACGTCAGCATCTTTAAGAATCACGGGCCGAATGCGGGCCAGGAGTTCGAGCATCCGAACTCGCAACTCACCGCAACCACATTCGTGCCTCGCCGGGTACTTTATGAGTTGCGCGCCGGCCGCGAGTATTTTCAGCAGAAAGAACGCTGCGTATTTTGTGACATCATCGGCCAGGAAGAACGTCAAGGCGTGCGCGTCGTCGAGTTGCGCGGCGATTTCATCGCCCTTTGCCCGTTTGCTCCGCGTGTTCCTTACGAAACCTGGATCCTGCCTCGTACGCACGAAGCCCATTTTGAGCGCACCGGCACCACCAAAGGCAGCGGCATGCGTGATCTTGCTTCGTTGTTAAAGCGTACCCTGCAGCGCATCCGCACCATCGCGGAGGAGTTTCACCTGGTCTTGCATACGTCTCCGAACGCGATGCACGCTTCGGGAAGCCTGGGATACTGGAAGACGATCGACGACGACTATCACTGGCACATCGAGATCATGCCGGTGCTGGGCTCGAAGGCCAAGTCATACACCTTCAAGGAGGTATACTACTCTCCTGTCTCATCGGAGACGGCGGTGAAGCGCTTGCGTGAGGCACGCATCGAAGGTTGAAGGAACAGCGTACCGCCGCCCGATCTGACGCCGGGGGTATTTCGGCAGCTGATGTCACGAGGCTAGGAGATCCGAATCGGTTTTCCGGTTGTGGAGTTTGCGCGCAATGACAGTGCGTCGGCTCAAGACCTACACGGCGAATACCGGTTACGTTTACCAGTATTACTTCGTCGGGAAGCGTCCCGTTGCGCCCCCTGGCCACGCGGCCGAATATATCTTCGATGTTTCTTCCGATCGCAAGACCGTGTACCCGGTCACGGTGATCCTGCCCGAAAGCACGCTAAAAGCGTGGGCCACCGTGCACAGCCGTTCCCTCACCGATGCGGAGCAGTACGCCGCAGTCAAAATGCGTTTGTTCCAGGCTTTTGACGAGATCGAAAACCTGGAGCAGCACGACGCCTGCATCACCGTCGATTCGCATCGGCTGGAGACAGCGCTCAACGCACTAGGAGTTCAGTAGATCCCGACGGCTGTTGCGCTTTACCCGCCCTTGGCCGCCAAACCCAGCAAAACCCTGCCACTTGTGATCTGGATCACACTCAGCTGTGATTACCCAAACTGCCGGAACCGCCTCTGGACTGGCAGACTATAATCGCGTCTTGAGCTAGGGCCTGTTTGCGGAGGCCATTTACGAGGCGTAAGTCACGATATGTCACTACTTTGGCTACGAGTTGCATTGGCCTGCTACGGGATTGGATTGCTGTACGCGATTTTTGCGTTGACCCGCACCAGCGAGGCCTTCCACAAGGTCGCATTGCACGCGGCCTATCTGGGTATGGTGTTCCAGTTGGTGTCGCTCGTAGAAGGGGTGTTGCTCACCGGCCACATCACGCTTTCATTGGTCCACAACTCGGAGTCAGTCCTTGGTTTCCTGATCATGACCGTCTTCATGATCACGTATCTGGTTTACAAAACCACCTCGCCCGGCATCATCGTGTTTCCTTTGGTATTCCTGCTGACCTTCCTTGGGGCGACTCGCGAGCAGCCCTTCGTCCTCATGTCGCCTGATATGCGCAAAGGTTGGCTGGCGGCCCATATCGGCCTGATCTTCATGGGATATGCGGCGCTCATTCTCAGTTTCTGTGCGAGTGTTTTGTACCTGCTTCAGCAGCGCTCGCTGAAGGCCAAACGTCCGGATGGCATCCTCTCCCGCCTGCCGGCGCTCGAAGAGATCGATGAAATCGGCTATCGCTCGCTGCTCATCGGCTTTCCGTTCATGACGCTTGGTTTGATCGCGGGCTCCGTCGTGGCGCAGGCGAAATTTGGTCATGTCGATTTCAGCGATCCCAAGATACTGCTCTCGATGTTGATGTATGCGGTGTACGTGGTCATGGTTTGCACGCGCTGGATTGCCGGTTGGCGTGGCCGCAAAGCCGCCCTCTTGGCCAGTGTCACCTTTGCCATTGCAGTGTTTACGTGGGTAGCAAATTACTGGAGTAAGACGCACGGTTTCGTTGCTTCATGAAATTTCAGCTCATTGGCGTAAACCATAAGAGTGCTCCCGTCGAGGTCCGGGAGCGTCTGGCGATTCCGGAATCTCGCTTGCCTGAGGCCTGCAAGCAGCTGGCCCAGCACCCGGGCATCGATGAGGCTATGATCCTTTGCACCTGCAATCGGGTGGAGGTTCTCGCTCATACGAGCAACGGCGTCGCCGACCTGCGTGGGTTTCTCCACTCTTACTTTCAACTTGCCCCTGAGGAACTCGAAAAGCATCTCTACGAATACCGCGAGCAGGATGCGGTCCGGCATATGTTCCGCGTCGCCGCCAGCCTCGACTCGATGGTAGTGGGAGAGCCTCAGATCCTGGGACAGGTCAAAGAAGCCTATGCTACGGCGCGGGCGGTCGGCGCAGTACGGACGCAACTGGATCAGTTGATCACCCGGGCATTTGCGGTTGCCAAGCGGGTTCGAACGGAAACCGCGGTCGGCTCGTCATCGGTTTCCATTGCCTCCGTCGCGGTAGAACTCGCGAAGAAGATTTTCGGCAATCTCAGCGGGAAAAGCGTCTACCTCATCGGCGCCGGCAAGATGAGCGAACTCGCAGCTCGCCATCTCCTGGCCAACGGCTGCGCGTCGATCTTCGTCGCCAATCGAACCTACGATCGCGCGGTGCATCTGGCCGACAAATTCAACGGGCAGGCCATTCGTTTCGAAGATCTCCACAGCACCTGCGATCGCGCCGACATTGTCATCACCTCAACCGGCGCACCGCATGCCATCTTCCGCAAAGAGCACGGAGAACAGTTCCTGAGCCGCCGCCGCAACCGCCCGATGTTCTTTATCGATATTGCTGTGCCCCGCGACGTCGATCCCGGCATGAACAAGCTCGACGGCATCTTTGTCTACGATATCGACGACCTGCAGCAAGCCGTCGACAGCCACGTCGCCGATCGCCGGAAGGAAGCCGAGCGCGCCGAAGCCATCATCAATCTCGAGGTCGAGCGTTTCCAGGCGCGCATCCAGACTTTGGATGTCGTGCCCACCATCGTCTCGTTGCAGGATCACCTGGAGATGATCCGCACCGCTGAAATCGATCGCGTGCGTGGACGTCTCGGCCATCTGACCGCTGAGCAAGAAATGGCAGTCGAGGCCATGACCCGCGGGATCGTCAACAAAATCATGCATACCCCGATCAGCACGCTCAAATCAGCAGCTCGCGATCCCGAAGCGACCACGGTTATCGATTTAGTGCGCCGCCTCTTCAACTTGCACGAAAAGAAATCGGCAAAGTCCGGTGGCCAGGGAGAAGGGAACTGATGGCTCGCTTACGAATCGGATCTCGCGGCTCCCAATTAGCCCTTTGGCAGGCGCATCACATCCAGGATTTGCTTCGCAAACAGGGGCACCAGGTCGAAATTGAGATCATCAAAACCACTGGAGATAAAATTCTCGATGTGGCGCTGGCCAAGGTCGGCACAAAAGGCATGTTCACCAAGGAGATCGAAGAGGCGCTGGCCGCCGGTCGCGTCGATCTGGCGGTGCACAGCTTGAAAGACCTGCCCACCGAGTTAGGCCATGGCTTCGAAATCGCCGCGATCACCAAGCGTGAAGATCCTTCCGACGTTCTGTGCTCCCGGCTCTACAAGACCATCGACGACTTACCAAAAGCGGCCTGTGTGGGAACCAGCAGCCTTCGCCGGCAGGCGCAGTTGATGGCCATTCGCCCGGATTTGCAGATTGCCCCTTTGCGCGGCAATGTCGACACCCGCCTGCGCAAGCTCGCCCAGGGCGAGTATGACGCGATCATTCTGGCCGCTGCGGGTTTGACGCGTCTGGGAAAAACAGAACTGATGCAGCAGATTATTCCCGCCAGCGTCATGTGTCACGCAGCAGGACAGGGCGCTCTCGGCATTGAGATCCGCGCAGGCGACGCCGCCACTCGTGCGCATCTGGCATTTTTAGATGACCACGCTGCGCGTGCCGCCACCACCTGTGAGCGCGCTCTGCTCAGCAAGCTTGGCGGCGGTTGCCAGGTGCCGATCGGGGCCGCGGCCGTCATGCACAAGAACCGCATTCATCTCGACGCTATCGTGGCCCATCCGGACGGCTCGAAACTCATTCGCGAATCCGGAGACGGAGAAGACCCAGTCCGTCTGGGCAGTGAGGTTGGAGAGACTCTTCTTCAGCGTGGTGGCGATGCCATCCTCGAAGCCGTGTATGGCGGTGGCTTTGCCGTCCCGCAGCAGCCATGAAGACAGGTCCCTCCACCCGTAACCGTTCCCTCAGCGGGTGCTGTGTCCTGGTCGGCCGTGCCCGTCATCAAGCGGGGGTGCTGTCCAAAGAACTTCGCGGACGGGGTGCTCGTGTCCTTGAAATTCCTTTCATCGAGATTCGCCAGCCAAAGTCTTTCGTGCCACTGGACCGGGCTCTTAAGAACATCGCTCAATATGACTGGCTGATTCTCACCAGCGTAAACGGTGTGGATGCTCTGGCTGCGCGCATGAAGCGCTTGCGCGTCACGAAGCGGCAATTGCAGCATTTGCAGACCGCAGCCATCGGCCCCGCCACGAAGAAGGCGATAGAAAAACAAGGAATTAACGTGGACGTTGTGCCGGAAGAGTATGTGGCGGAATCAGTCGTCCGTTCCTTGAGGCGATCCGTGAAAGGGAAAAAAGTCTTGCTCGTCCGCGCAAAAGTGGCCCGTGACGTAATTCCAAAGGAGCTTCGCCGGGCCGGAGCAGACGTGGACGTCGTGGAAGCTTACGAGACGGTGATTCCGCGAAATTCTGCCGCCAAGGTGCGTGCCGCCCTCCAGAGCAAATCACATCCCAACGTGATTACGTTTACGAGTTCATCGACAGCGAAACATTTTTCTGAATTATTAGGCAGGCTGAGGCCGCGCCGCTCCCGCAAGCGCCCACTTCTCTTTCAGGACATCCTGTTCTGCTCGATCGGACCAGTGACGTCGGCTACTCTTCGCGATTTGGCATTCCCGGTAGATGCCGAAGCTGACCCCTATACCATCCCGGGACTAGTGCGGGCAATCGAGTCGGCGTACCTCGCTACCCATCTGTGACTGCGAGGCGGGCGAACTCGCCATGGCCTACTCCTTCAATGAACAATAACAATCCGCCGGGCGCACGTGCGCCTGCAGGAAATCGGCAACGCGCTTGTAGGCATCGATCTGATTTTCGACTCGCGAGAAGCCGTGCCCTTCGTTCTCGTAAATCTTGTACTCGGCAATACCACCGTTCTTCTTGACTGCATCGACTACCTGCAGCGTTTCTGACTTCGGACAGCGCGGATCGTTGCCTCCGGCGAGCAGAAACAGCGGCGCTTTGATTTTGTCGACAAAGAAAATTGGGGACCGGTCTTCATAGAGAGCCTTGTTCTTGACCGGATCGCCCATCGTCGCGAGGTCCATCTCGCGGAGAACCGGGTCTTCGTTTTCAATTTCAGTAAAGTAATTCACGAAGGGGACGATCGGCACGCCTGCCGCCCAGACTTCCGGCGCCTTCGTGACCGCCATCATCGAAAGGTAGCCGCCATAACTGCCTCCCATCACAATCAGCTTCTTCGGATCGACGTAGCCCGTTTGTTGGATCCATTCCGCGGCCGAGAGCACGTCTTGCAGATCGCCACCGCCCATATCGAATAAATTCGCTTGCTGAAACTCTTTGCCGTAGCCGGTCGAACCGCGGTAGTTCGGCGCGATCACAAGGTATCCGTTGTTCACCATGAACTGCACGAAGCGGTTGAAGCTGTTCACGGTTTGCGCAGTCGGACCGCCGTGAATGTACACGATGGCCGGGCTCTCCGGCCGTCGCGGCAGGTTGTAAGGCATATACACGAAGGCGGAAATCGTCCACTTCCCATCCTTACTTGGATAGTGCACGAGGTAAGGCTCGACCATGTCTTCGCTCCGCACTCCTGCCATCATGGAGTGCGTGATTTGGGAGTCCTTACCGCTGGCGAAGTTGTGACTCCAAAGATCGCCGGCCGCCGTGGGGCCGTTGTGGTAATAGAGGAGCCTCGCGCCGTCTTGGCTGAAAGCCGACGACTTGCCGGCCAATCCATTCACGCCCTTCGCAAGAGGCAGGGACCTCGTTTTGCCGGTGGCCAGGTCATGCGTATAGATATCGGTATTTCCATCGACGTTCGCGGTCCAGCTCACTTGCTTGCCATCGGGCGAGAAGTCGCCGGCATTGATTTCCCACTTGTCGTTCGTGAGCCACCGAACTTTCTTGCTAGCGATATCGAGCAGCCCAACATTCTCGTAACCATTTTCGGCATTGGAAGTAATCAGCAGACTCCTTCCATCTGGTGCGAACGCCGTCACCGTGTACAGCGCCTCACCATCGTGCGGTGTCAGCCGCGTGCTCTTCCCGGTGGCCACTTCAGCTACAAAGACATTCGAGTTGGTGCCCTTCGACTCGTGCTGCGTGTAGGCGATCCACTTGCCATCTTTGGACCAGACAGGCCCTGTATTCATCTGGTTTTTCGGTGTGTCGGACGTGAGGTGCTGCACTTTGCGCATCAGCGTGTCGAAGACATCGATTTCGAACACCGAGGAAGTCTTTGGCTTCACCATGTAGGCGAGATACCGCCCATCGGGCGACCACGTCGGATCTTCTTCCGCAATCTCGCGAGTATGCGTGAGATTCACGACCATCCCCGTCTTAGGCGAGACCATAAAGATGTCCCACTGCTCGTCGCCGTCGTAGTCCGACTGGAACGCGATCCACTTGCCATCGGGGGACCACGCCGGCGAAGTCTGCCGCTGGTCGCTGACCGTCAACTGCACCGGCCAGCCACCTTCGGAGGGCACCAGCCACAGATTATTTCGCCCACTCATGTTTGAGACGAACACAATCTGCTTGCCGTCGGGCGACCAGTCGGCGCCACCCACCGAGCGCGTCATATACAGCTTCTCGATGCTCAGCGTTCTCTCAACCTGAAGGTTCTGCTTGCTCGTAATCTGCTTGGGGTCGGTAATGGCCTGGGGTGCGGGAAGCGACTGCGACATCACCAAAGTGCTCATGAAAATGACGATAGCAAAGCCGACGAAAGCGCGCATGCAACCTCTCGCCCAAAAGTCTAGCAGAGCGATTTGGGGCTTAAGCCTCAAGGGAGAGACGAAAATCGTAAATACACCAGCACCTAAAGAGTTTTCTCGGTGACTCTGTGTCTCGGTGGTGAGAAAGCTACGCTTTCGCGTCCGGATGAACTTCCACCGTGCTCCAGGTCTTATCCCCGGCGTGGCACAAGGGCTCGATGGGGCAATCCACACATTTTGGCTTGCGCGCGACACACAGATTCCGTCCATGATGGATCACCTGGTGCGAATACAGGATCCAACGATCCTTCGGAAGAATCTTTTCCAGATCCAACTCGATCTTCTGCGGATCGTTGTTCTCCGTGAACTCCCACCGCCGCGAAATACGATGCACATGGGTATCGACCACGATCCCTTCCGCTTTACCGAACCATGAACCCAGCACCACATTCGCAGTTTTGCGAGCGACTCCGGGGAGCGTCAGCAACTGCTCCATCGTGTCTGGCACCTGCCCCCCGAAATCACTGACAATCTTTTTCGCCGCCCCTACGACGGACTTCGATTTATTGCGAAAGAAGCCGGTCGAGCGCACGTCGGGCTCAAGTTGCTCTGGAGTCAGCGCCGCAAATGCCTGTACGGTTGGATATTTCCGGAACAGTTCAGGTGTAACGCGGTTCACGTTGGCGTCAGTCGATTGTGCCGACAGGATTGTCGCCACCAGCAACTGCCATGCGTTGGTGTGTTCGAGCGCGCACTTCACGTCGGGAAACATTTTGTCGAGGTGGCCAAGAATAGTGGCGACCCGCTCGGGAGCGATGGGATCGTATCCCGACCGCTTTTTGTTCGCAGGCCTCGCTGCTTTCTGACGGGCTGCAACCACACCCGCCTTGGGCGGCGAGATCTTCTTCAAAGGCGTTGCATGGCCTCCGGTCCGGATTTGGGCTCCGCGCCGCGCCGCGCCCTTACGAACGCCTGCTTGCTTTCCAGACCGGGCCGGCCGCCGCGGAGTCACTCCTCTGGCCATATCGATTCCCGCCTCCATTCCCGGAGATGGTAACAAAATACCGTGTCCGCGGGCCGGGGATGGGGAGTCCGAGATGGGAAGCGAAGTCGCCCTTTTGTTGCTACTCCAGTGGGGAGGCCTGACATCCAGGAGGCCAGAGACTCTCGTGCCGTCCTCGCCAATTGACGCCGACCTTCACCGACCGTACTCTGAGCTTAACTTCAGGAATTTCAGCGAGCGCACCATGGCGGTCAAATCCATACAACTCGGTCAAGTTTGGCGGCAGGACGGCAGCGGCCAGGACTATCTGGTCACCAAGGTTTACAGCGAAGTCTTTGCCCAATACGCCCTGTTGCGCCCCGCCGAAGTAACCGCTCCCGACGCCCCCACCGTGAAGGTCAAGGTGGTCAAGTCAGCCGACGGGGCCGGCCTTCCGGGATATACCTTCACTCAGGAAGGTTCCTTCTAGTCTTGCTACACTAGGTAGTAGCGGCTCGGAATTCAGCGCAGCAACTTACCGATTCAACAAAAGTCATCCCTGGATGCGGAAGGGCTGTGCCCCAGAACGCCGCGCTGTCGTAGCAGATCGCTCCTAAGCCTTCATGACCGAGAGAATCCTCGCTGCTCTTTTTGTGTTCATCAAGTCCGTGATTGGCGTCACCGGCTACGCGGGCATCGCGCTGCTGATGGCGATCGAGTCCGCCTGCATCCCGCTGCCTTCCGAACTGATCATGCCTTTTGCCGGATACCTGGTATACGAGGGCACGCTGAAGTTGGTTTGGGCAGCCACCGCGGGCGCGATCGGCTGTAATCTCGGCTCCCTGGTAGCCTATGAGATCGGTTGCTACGGCGGCCGCCCGCTGGTGGAGCGCTATGGCCGTTGGATTCTGATGGGGAAGCGTGAGCTTGACTGGGCCGACCGCTTCTTTGGCCGTTACGGCGAGGCTGCCGTATTTATTGGCCGGCTACTCCCCGTCATCCGCACCTTCATCGCACTTCCGGCCGGCATCGCGCGCATGCCGCGCGGCAAATTCCATCTCTACACGTTTCTCGGATCCTGGCCCTGGTGCTTCGCGCTCGCCTATTTCGGTATGAAGCTCGGCGAGAACTGGCGCTTGCTCGGCAAGTACCTCCACCAGTTTGATGCGATCATCGGTGTGGTTCTGGTCGCCGGACTCCTTTATTTCATCTGGTCGCACTGGCAGAACCGCATCGGCGCGCAGGAAAGTTAGATTCTTTCAAGAACCAAATGCTTAAACTCCAAAAAATGCTTTTCGTCGGGATGTTGCTTCTGGCAGGAATTAACACATTCGCAGAAGCGCCGGATCGCGCCGAGGTCGTGAAGCGCCTGAATGAGGCGATCTCGAAAACCAATATCTTCGCATTGCCTTCGTTCCTGCTGAAAGCGAACGTACAGGTTGTGCAAGACGGAAAATTTGTAGACGGCAACTACCAGCTTCTCTGGAACGGGCCCGATCAGTGGAAAGAAGAAACGAACTTTCCTGGATATTCGGAAGTCCAGGTGGGTGGCGCCGGAAAAATCTGGCTCAAGCGTTCCACGAGTTTCCTTCCGGCTTCGATTAGCGACCTTCACGCCGCGCTCGGCTTCGGATCGGGATCGGGCGGCTCGCAGCCGCAAGCCAACCGCTTCATTCGCCTCGGACTCAGGCCAGATGAGATTGTGAAGAAGCAGCACTCGAAGAAAGAACGCGGGCAAACAGCGACCTGCTTCGAAATTGAAAACGAGCAGAAGCAGACGTACGACATTTGCACCAGTGACGACAATGGAACGATTTTGCGAAGCGCCTCCTACCAAGACGCCGACCTGCAACCAGTCGGTTCGAAGCTCTATCCCAGGCAATTGAAATACCTGATAGACAAAACGGTGGTTGCGACCGTAGCCGTAAGAGAACTGTCCACACCCGCTACGTTTCCAGAAGGCACCTTCACTGCGCCCGCCGGTACATCGCCAGATCCGGGGTGCATGAATCCAGTCGCTGCGCATTTGGTGGAAAAGGCTGCTCCCAAGTATCCGGACTCGGCACGCTTCGCGCACGTCGAGGGCACGGTGTTACTCGACGTTTGGGTCATGAGCGACGGGCACGTAAAAGTGACTGGCGTGGAGAGCGGCCCCAGGCGCGATCTCCAGCAGTCTGCTGTGGATGCGGTCGCGCAGTGGAAGTATGAGCCCTCAACCTGCAACGGTACCCCCGTTTCGCTGGAGACCATCGTTCGCGTGAACTACGCGCTGCAACACTAAGATTTCGAAACCTCGAGCGCGCCGTAACGCGCTGCCTTCGCGACCTGTCTGCGTCGGTATGGCCGATCGCTCCCGCGTTTCGTCGCTCCCCTCGACTCTCCTTGCCCCCAGGGCGTAAAGTCCTAAGGATCCCAACGCCGGCAACTCGAGGAGACCACGCATGCTCTCGGTATCCGACCCCACAGTCAGCGAATTACTGAATGGCCGTTACATCGCTGCGATGGCGACCGTCAATCCCGGTGGCCTCATTCACATGGTGGCCGTCTGGTATTGGTTCGATGGCAAACGAATCTACGTCACCACTTTTTCCGGCACCCGCAAGGCGCGCAATGTGCAAGCGAACCCGCGAGTCTCGTTGATGGTTGACGCGCGCGATCCTGCCGACTCGCGTGGCGTCACCATCCTCGGGAACGGCAAGATGCTCACCGGCGACGCGGCCCGGCAGATGACTGCCAAGATTCACGCCAAGTATCTCAGCCCCGCTGCACTCGCGGATCCAGCCGTGGGCCCTGTGTTCTCTCAGGTCGATGACGTCGTGATCGAAATCACGCCGGAATCGGTGGTCTACTGGAATATGCAGCATGTCGACCAGCAATTTTTCGGCGGCGCCATCGGCAAGCATCCTGATTATTTGCTGCCGACGGAGCGTTGAGCGTCCGTGGTCGCAGGCCGATGGGAAACCTGCAACCCAAAAATCCCCGGCGCCGTGGTTGCGGTCGTCGGGGATTGAGCCGGGCTGAATCAGACAGTCTTTGCTGCGGTCCCTGTCCGCTCAGCGCCCGGCGAGGCTTGCCGTCGCGGCCGCTGAAATGCCGCTCGGCACCATGCGTCCTGTGAGCAAGTAATTCAGATGCCAGGAAAAAGCTTCGCTCAGCAGATGCGGCGTATGCTTGCCCGGAGACAAATCCAGAGCGCGCCGGTAATAGTCCCGCAACGCAGGCCGGAAGTCCGGGTGCGCGCAATTGTCGATGACGATCTGCGCCCGTTGTTTCGGCGATTTCCCGCGCAGGTCCGCCAAACCCTGTTCGGTGACCAGCACTTGGACATCATGCTCGGTGTGGTCGACGTGGCTCACCATGGGCACGATGCTCGAAATGGCCCCGCCCTTCGCCATCGACGGGGTCATGAAGATTGAAATGTACGCGTTGCGCGCAAAGTCCCCCGACCCGCCGATGCCGTTCTGGATGCGCGTGCCCATGACGTGCGTCGAATTCACATTCCCGTAAATGTCGGCTTCGATAATGCCGTTCATCGCGATGCAGCCTAACCGCCGGATCACTTCCGGGTGGTTGCTGATCTCCTGCGGACGCAGAATGATCTTGTCCTTGTAGTGATCGAAGCCCGCCATCAGCCGCTCGACCCCGGTCGGGCTTAGCGAAAAAGCGGTGGCCGAGGCCACCCGCATCTTTTCGGAGACCAGCAGGTCGAGCATGCCGTCCTGAATCACTTCCGTGTAAGCGGTCAGCCCACGGAACGGCCCGTCTTTCAACCCGATCAGCACCGCGTTCGCAATGTTGCCCACGCCGGACTGGATCGGCAGCAGACCTTGCGGCATCCGTCCTTGCTTCACTTCGTGTTGCAGAAATTCCAGGATGTGTCCGGCGATTTTTTCTGAGTTCGCGTCCGGTGGCGTGAACGGGCTGTTTCGGTCGGGCGCATCGGTTTCCACAATGGCGACGATCTTGTTGGGATCGCAGCGATAGTAGGGTTCTCCGATCCGGTCGCCGGCATTTACGATGGGCACCGGCGCGCCATGCGGCGGCAGCTCGACGTTGTAAGGAATGTCGTGCATGCCATCGAGCTTTTCGGGCTGCCACGAATTCACTTCAAGAATGACTTTGTCGGCCAGGTCGAGCCACGTGCGGTTGTTGCCGATCGACGACGAAGGGACTAGCCGCCCGTCTTCGAGGATGGCTGTGATCTCGATCAGCGCTACCCCTAGCTTTCCGTAGAAGCCGTTGCGTACGTGCTGGGCGACGTGACTCAGATGGATGTCGAGATATTCCAACTCCCCGGAATTGATCCGGTTACGCGAGGTCGGATCCGACTGGTAGGGAAGCCGGAGTTCGATGCCATCGACCATGGCCAATGCGCCATCGAGTTCCGGAGCCGTGGAGGCGCCGGTCCAGACGCCGATGCGGAACTTCTCCCCGGCCAGCTTCGCCGTCATGATGCGGTGCGCCAGCGCCTGGGGCACGACCTTCGGATAACCGGCCCCAGTGAAGCCGCTCATGCCGACGTTCGATCCGGAAGGGATCAGGGCAGCAGCCTCGTCGGCGGACATGATTTTGGAGCGAAGGGAGGAAGAGAAAACTCGGCTCGTGGACTTCATGATCCAAAATGCTAAGGGAGGGTGGACCTCCGGGCAGTGATTCCGGTCACAGTTGAGCATGCCCCGGTCGGTGCGGCCCCCGCCGAAGTGCCTGCAGGCTTTCCGGTGCCTGACGTTTCGGGGAGCGCCGGGGACACTCCCGGAATCTCCTAGCCAACTCCCACAAGAATGGCGTTCCGGCTTACAATGCTGGGCATGTCTAAGAAAACAGGAATGAGCGATTCGTCTCTTTGGATCATCACCGTGGTCTTGGTCGCGATCACCGCGTGGATGTACTTCAAGCACTAACTTCCGGCCCACCTCGTCGCTGAGCATGTTCTGCTGCGGAACTTGCGATGCCGCGTGTCTGAATCACTTCGCGGGTACGGCCAACTGCGAGGCCAGAATCTGCCATTTTCCGTTTCGCTTCCGCACAACATCCATGTAGAGATATGTCACCGCTTGCCGCTCTCCGCCTGCCTCGACCTCATCCGACTCCGAGCCGTGCACGATAGCCCAATCCCCAAGTAAGCGAATCGTTCGCCCAGTCGACACGATCGACGGATAACGAATCGCGCCCGTCCGAAAGCTGGCGAGGATTTCTGCCTTCGTCCAAGCTCGTCCCGCAGCGTCGTACTGTACGTAGTCGTCGGCGAAAACGCGATCCAGCGCCTCGGCATCGGCGCTCATGAGCGCACGATCGCCCGCTTCAAACAGTGCGTGGATCGCGCGCTCGTCTTGCTCAAAAGATTCGTTGCTGCTCATGTCTTTTGCAACTCAGTCGACTTCGCGCACTTCGCGTTCTTCGCGGTTTAAGGTTCTGACTTCTGGTGTTGCCTCGACTCCGGAATCACCCCGTCCTTTGACCGCTCCAGCCGCATAGTGTACAAGCTAGAAATCCCAAGTGATGAGGTCGAGATCGTGAGAAAACTTTTCTGCCTGCTGCTCGTGACGCTGTTCTTCGGCCTAGCCGCGGCCATAGAGGCGCCGGCTCAAACTAACGCGTCGTCGACCTCCGCTTCCGCCGACCACCCCTTCGTCGTGGAGTACTACTACAAAGCCCGTTGGGGATACGCCGACGAGTTCCTCAAGCTCTTCAAAAAGAATCACTACCCACTGCTCAAGAAAGAAGTCGAGATGGGCCGCATGTTGAAAGTCTGGATGGATCAGCCGCGCTACCACACCACCGAGGACGGCCGCTGGGATTATCGGGTGACAATCGTCTTCAAGAATGCCACCGTCGCCAATGAAGGGTTCGATGAAGACGCTATCAAGAAACAGTTGTGGCCCGATCAGGATACTTACGAGAAAGAAGAGCAACGCCGCTTCGAAATCTTGGAAGCGCATTGGGACCTGCCGGTGAAGACGGTGGAGTTGGAGAAGTAATCAGAGTTGCCGTTCCCATTCCACCTCTCCACACTGCTGATCAACACGCGCTACTCACCACTCACCCTCGCTGAGTTGCAAAACTCTGCGTAAATGCGCGACCATATACGTTTGCTTACAGCTCCCAGAACTCATAAGGAAGTGGTGGCCCACTGATGGCAACACGCTCGAAGTCTCGAAAATCCCCTCGCGTTGAAGTTATGGAAAGCGCCGAAAAAACCTCCAAGAGCAATACCCAAGGCAGAAAGGCGTCCGACATCCAAGCCGCCAAAGGGAAGCTCGGCGTTCTCATCCCTGGCATGGGCGCGGTGGCAACCACGTTCGTTGCCGGCGTTGAAGCCATCCGGAAAGGCCTGTCGAAGCCGATTGGATCGCTCACGCAGATGGGCACTATCCGGCTCGGCAAGCGCACCGACGGCCGGTCGCCGAAAGTGAAAGAGTTCGTTCCGCTCGCCGGCCTTGACGACCTGGTCTTCACCGGGTGGGACATTTTTGAAGACAACATGTACGACGCCGCCACCAACGCGGGCGTCCTCGACCGCTACCTGCTCGAGCAGATCAAGCCCTTCCTGCAAAAGGTGAAGCCGCGCAAGGCCGTTTTCGACCGCAACTACGTAAAGAAAATCGACGGCCCTAACGTCAAAAAAGGCAAGAGCAAGGCCGACCTCGCCGAGCAGGTGCGCGACGACATTCGCGACTTCAAGAAGTCCTCCGGCGCGAGCCGGCTCGTCACCATCTGGTGCGGATCGACCGAAACCTTCATCGAGCCTGCCGCCGTTCATCAATCGGTGAAGGCATTTGAGAAAGGTCTCGCGCAGAACGACGAAAATATCGCGCCCTCGATGATCTATGCCTATGCGGCGCTGAAAGAAGGTGTGCCCTTCGCCAATGGCGCGCCGAACCTTACAGTCGACATCCCGGCGATGCATGAACTCTCGCGCGAAATGAACGCGCCCATCTGCGGCAAGGACTTCAAGACCGGGCAGACGTTGATGAAGACCATTCTCGCGCCCGGCTTCAAGGCGCGCCTGCTGGGCGTGAGCGGCTGGTACTCGACCAACATTCTCGGCAACCGCGACGGCGAAGTGCTCGACGACCCGGGTTCTTTCAAGACCAAGGAAGAATCGAAGCTGGGCGTGCTCGATCACATCCTGCAGCCTGAGCTTTACCCGGAACTTTACAAAGATATTTTCCATAAAGTTCGCATTAACTATTACCCGCCGCGTGGTGATAACAAAGAGGGTTGGGATAACATCGACATCTTCGGCTGGCTCGGCTATCCGATGCAGATCAAGGTCGATTTCCTGTGCCGCGATTCGATCCTGGCCGCGCCCATCGTGCTCGACCTGATTCTGTTTCTCGACCTTGCGCAGCGCACGCCGGAGTTGCGCGGAATCGGCATTCAGGAGTGGCTCAGCTTCTACTTCAAATCGCCGATGACGGCGCCGGGGCTCTATCCGGAGCATGACCTGTTCATTCAGTTGATGAAGCTGAAGAACACGCTGCGCCACCTGCGTGGCGAAGGGTTGATCACGCACCTTGGCCTCGAGTACTACGACTGAGGAGTGGCGACACTCTGAACCCTAAGCCTCAAGAGGGAAAAGCCGGCCTGTCATCGGACATCGCGTGAAGTTTGTGCGGATGCTCGACCGCGTGTTCCCGCCAAGCGTGGCGTTCGCGGCCTCCCTGCTCTTCCTTCTTCTTCGTTGTGGAGTGGACTGCGGGGAGAGTCGACCTTTCCAGTCGTCATCGTTTCAAACCATGAGCGGATTGGTTGCTCGAGCCAGCAATAAATCTTAACGAAGTATGGCCCGATTCTCATTTCGGGAAACCGCTTGTCAAGAGGGTCTACGTCGCAATTGTTCGCTAAGTCGTTCTCTTCATGGCGACTATAAATCTCCAAAACGTGTCTAATTACCCCCCTCAAAATTGATATTCTAAAAATAGGGGGAGAAAAAACCCGAAAATCCAGACGCTGTTCCGGGTGAAACGAAAAACCGTTCCGCCCGCGGAGATTTTTGTCCCATGCCTTTAGCGATCGAGTGCCGCGACCTGCGGAAGACCTACGACGGCAAGGTCGAGGCCGTGCGCGGGTTGAACCTCACAATTCGTCAGGGCGAGTGTTTCGGCTTGCTGGGCCCAAATGGAGCAGGGAAGACGACGACCATCGAGATCCTTGAGGGACTTCTGGCGCCAACTTCGGGGGCAGTCACGATTCTGGGGCAGAGCTGGCGGGATCATCCGCGTGAGCTGCGCGAGCGGATCGGCATTTCTTTGCAAGAGACGCGGCTCTCGGAAAAACTGACCGTGCGGGAGACAGTGGACTTGTTTGCCAGCTTCTACCGTGAGCCGCGTATGCCCGAAGCTGTGCTGGAGCAGTTGCAGCTCACGGAAAAATCGGACACATGGGTTGGCAAGCTCTCCGGAGGGCAAAGACAGCGGCTGGCAGTTGCGACCGCGCTGGTGGGCAATCCCAGCATTCTGTTTCTCGACGAGCCAACAACCGGGCTTGATCCGCAGAGCCGGCGCCAGCTTTGGGAGATCGTGCGCGAGTTTCAGCGCTCAGGCGGGACGGTGCTCTTGACCACCCACTACATGGACGAAGCGGAGCGGCTTTGCGACCGGCTGGCGATCGTGGACAAAGGACAGATCATCGCCGAGGGTACGCCGGCGGAATTAATCGAGCGGTTGGGCGGTCATCATGTAGTGGAATTTGCGCTGAGCGGGAACGGGAAAGGCCACGCCGCGGAGTGGCAGGCGCTGCCAGGGGTCGAGTCGGCGCGCGCCGAGGACGGGATGTTTGCGTTGAATGTACGCGAGCCGCACCGTACGATTCCGGCGCTGCTCGAAGCAGTCGATCAGAAGAAAGCACAGTTGCTGCATCTGAGCACGCGCCAGGCGAGTCTCGAAGACGTCTTCGTCAACCTGACAGGGCGGCATTTGCGGGAGGAGTGAACCAGTGAGGTCCAGTACGATGCAACTCCAGTCAAGCTCATCGAAACGCCGCGTGTTTACCACGTGTTTCTTGGTCAGCCTTTCGTTGGGCGCGTGGACGCAGATGGCAGCGGCCCAGGCGAGTGCGGAGATGTTCACGCCGATCGCTCAGTGGAAAGCCGCCATCCTGACGGGGGACGCTCAAGCAGTGAGAGCGTTCTACAGTACAAATCCCGCGGCGATGGCATACGTCAACGGAGTGAAAGGCGATGCGTCGGGAGACGAGAGTTTCTGGATCGACCTCAGGCCGAGCGCGATGACCATCACCATGATCGCCAGCCAGGTGCGCCATGGCTTGCAGCAGGTGATTTTCTCAGTTGACGTGAAAGCCGCGGATGGACGCGCGTTCAAGGTGACGGATCAGCAGTCCTGGCAGAAGCAGGGTGATGCTGGCACAGACGACTGGCGGATCGTCTCGGTGATTCGCACGGATGCGCCGGTTCTGAAGCAGCCTGCGAGCATGAAGCGCGATTTATATCCGGCCTCGGCGGATGCACACGCGGATCTGCAAGCGGCCGAAAAGCGAGCCGCTGCCGAACGCAAACGAGTGTTGCTGGTCTTCGGAGCGAACTGGTGCTTCGACTGCCATGTGCTGGACCTGGCGTTTCAGAGGCCGGAACTCGCGTCGGTGCTGGCGTCGAGTTATGAAGTTGTGCACGTCGATCTGGGTCCCGACTCGAAGAAAAACGCGGATCTGGTAGCGCAATACCAGATCCCACTGAACAAAGGCGTGCCCGCACTGGCGATCGTGGAACCGGACGGCATGCTGGTAGTGAGCAACAAGAATGGCGAGTTCGAGAATGTGCGCGGCATGACTCCCGACAGTGTGCGCGCGTTTCTCTACGAGTGGAGACCGAAGGGCTAGGAATAGTTGCCAGCGCCCACTTCTTGTTCGGGGTCGCTGAAATGAATCTGTATGAGCACAATGGAACAAATTTCGCGCGAGGTTAAGCAACGCCCCGAGGGCTCGCCAGTGAAGCCGAACGGCCGCTGGTCCGGGTTCTGGCACATCCTCGTGGCGCGCATGAAAGAGCTGAAGCGTGAGCCAGAGGTGATCTTCTGGGTGGTGCTCTTTCCCGTGTTGCTTGCATTGGGCCTGGGAATTGCCTTTCGCAACAAGCCGGCGGACACCACGACGATTGCCATCGTGGATGGGAACGGCGCACGGGAAGCCTTGCACATGATCGAGCAGTCTCCGCGGCACGCGATGATTCATGCGCAGATTCTCGATCGCGGTGCCGCGCTGACCGGTCTGCGGCTGGGGAAGTTCGATCTAGTCGTGGTGCCAAACAGTAACGGAGGCTATGAGTACCGCTATGATCCGGCGCGCCAGGAGAGCGTGCTTTCGCATGCGGAAGTCGACGACGTGCTGCAGGCTGCGGCCGGACGCAAGGATCTGCTGAGCACCTCGGTGGTGGCAACTTCGGAACCTGGCTCGCGGTACATCGACTTCCTGATCCCCGGATTAATCGGCATGAACCTGATGAACTCGGGCATGTGGGGTGTGGGGTTCGCGCTGGTGGAGATGCGCCAGCGGAAGTTACTCAAGCGTTTTGTGGCGACGCCGATGCGCCGAAGCGATTTTCTTCTCGCCTTGATGTCCAGCCGGCTGGTGCTGATGTTTATCGAAGTGGGCTTGCTGCTTATCTTCGGTGTGTTGTTCTTTCACATGCGGGTGATGGGATCGTTCGCGGAAATCCTTTTGCTCGGTGCGATCGGCTCGATCGCCTTCGGGGGCCTGGGTTTGCTGACGGCCAGCCGGGCACAGAAGATCGAGAGCATCAGCGGGCTGATGAACGCGGTGATGATGCCCATGTGGATTTTCTCGGGCGTCTTTTTCTCCTACGAACGATTTCCGGCGGTGATTCATCCGCTGATCAAATTACTTCCGCTTACTGCGCTGAACGACGCGCTCCGCGCGAGCATTCTGGAAGGAACGCCTCTCGTGCACCAGTGGTCGAGGTTGCTTGTTCTGGTGTTGTGGGGCGGGGTTTCGTTCGTGCTGGCGGTGCGCTGGTTTCGATGGACGTGACAAAACGAGCCGGGAGCACTTAGCGGGCAGCATTCAGCCCCACGGTAACCATCGCTGCACGCGAAGACAGACTCGAGCGATGCGCCGGACCCGGTTGTCGAATGCCCTGCGGCTGCCAATAAAGCTGCGGCTTCGTATCCAGTTCGGCACTTCTGGTGATCGGATTGGATCGTTATCCTCCCTTTAGGCGAGAAATCGGAGGAATATGCGATGGCCGTGCCAGTCTTGCTGCCGACCGGAACGCGCGACGAGAGCTTTGGCGGAGTTACCTACCACCTGGAAGGCGAGTTAGTCCCGGTGCTGCATATCGAGATGGGACGCGTGCCGGTGTATTTCGAGCACCACATCCTTCTCTGGAAAGACCCGAAGGTAAACATTGGCGTGAAGTCTTTGGCGGGCGCCTTCAAGCGCGTGCTTTCCGGCATGCCGGTATTTATGACGGAAGCGAACGGTCCTGGGCACATCGCGTTCAGCCGTGATGGGGCCGGGCATGTATGGGGCATGCATTTGAAACAAGGCGAGTCGATCGATGTGCGCGAGCACCAGTTTCTGGCGGCCACCGGTCACGTGGATTATGCGTTCTCGCGCGTGAAGGGCGTAGCGAATATGTTGCTCGGCGGGACGGGTTTCTTCATCGATACGTTCACGGCCGAGACGAACGATGGCATCGTGTGGCTGCATGGGTACGGCAATGTTTTCGAGATCATGCTGCATCCGGGCGAGATGATCGACATCGAGCCGGGAGGCTGGGTCTACAAAGACAAGACAGTTACGATGCAGACGCAGATGCAGCGGCTTTCGACCGGTTTGCTGGCGAGCGCTGGCCAGTTGGTGTGGAACAGGTTTGTTGGCCCGGGGAGGGTGGCGATTCAGTCGATGTCGTTACACTTGCCGACGGAGGGCTAAAGACAGGATTGGGCAGCCGGCAATCAGCTTTGGGCCGTTGAGGCAGGAACCCGGGAATTCAGATTTCGCCAGGCCTTCGCGGTAACAACTTCGAGGCTTTCATCGGGAGCATCGGTTAGGGTTTGAGATCTGCTGTCGGCAAGAACCCTGGGGTTTTGCGCGCTTGCGTGGCTTGTTCGAACGCGTAGGCGATCTTGATCAGGGTCGGCTCGCTCCACGCGCGGCCAAAGAACGAGATTCCCACCGGAAGTCCAAATAAATACCCCGCCGGGATGTTGATGTTGGGATACCCGGCGACGGCGGCGGCGTTGGAACTGCCGCCCGTGAAGTGGTCGCCGTTGACCAGATCCGTGGTCCACGGCGGGCCGCCGGTCGGCGCGACGATGGCGTCAAGCTGGTTCTCGTCCATCACCTTGTCGATGCCCTCGATCCGCGCCAGCCGGTGATTTTTCTCGAGGGCCTCGATGTAGGCGCGATCGGTCAGCGGTCCGCGAGTTTCGGCGCGAACGAAGACGTCCTGACCGAAGTAGAGCATCTCGCGCTGCGCATTATGCTCGTTGAACTCAATCAGGTCGGACAGGGTCTTCATCGGAGAACTTGGTCCAAGGCGGGCAAGATACTTCGCCATGTCGGCCTTAAGTTCGTAGTCCAGAACCAGCGACTCCGATTCGTCGAACTTGCCGAAGCTTTCGATATCCGCCGGATCGAAGAGTTCAGCGCCTTCGCGCTTCATGATGACCAGCGCTTCGGCCATCAGCGAATCGACGGCGTCGCTAAAGCCGAAATACTTCCGCGCAATGCCGATGCGCGCGCCTTTGAGGCCGTGTGGGTCGAGAAACTGCGTGTAGTCGATATACGACTTGCCCTGACTCGCGGCGGTGTAAGGGTCATCAGGGTCCACTCCGGTAATGGCTCCGAGCATGATGGCTGCATCGCGCAAGGTCCGGCACATGGGGCCCGCGCCATCCTGGCTGTGCGAGATCGGGATAATGCCGGCGCGGCTGGTAAGCCCGACGGTAGGCTTGATTCCAGCCAGGCCGTTGGCCGAGGACGGACAAACGATCGAGCCATCCGTCTCTGTGCCGATGCCAGCGGCGGCAAGATTTGCCGAGACGCCCGCGCCCGTGCCGGAACTTGAGCCGCATGGGTTGCGATCAAGCGCATAGGGGTTTCGCGTCAGGCCGCCGCGGCCACTCCACCCGCTGGTCGAGCGACTGGAGCGAATGTTCGCCCACTCGCTGAGGTTGGTCTTGCCGAGGATGACCGCTCCCGCCGCACGAAGTTTGCCCGCAACGAACGAGTCCTTCGTCGGCTTGGGACAATCCACGAGGGCAAGCGAGCCGGCGGTGGTCAGCATCTTATCGGCGGTGTCGAGGTTGTCCTTAACCAGAACTGGAATGCCGTGCAGGGGGCCGCGCGGGCCTTTCTCCTGGCGTTCGCGGTCGAGCGAGGCGGCGATGGCGAGCGCGTCCGGATTGAGCTCGATGACACTGTTGAGGGCCGGTCCGTGTTTGTCGACATCCTCAATGCGCTGCAAATAAAGCTGGGTGATGTGATGCGAAGTGTACTTGCCCGACTTCATTGCGGACTGAAGGGCATCGATGCTGATTTCATCGAGCTCAAACTGCTTGACCTCGGAGCCAACCGGCGCCGGTTCGAGGACGCGCGCCGCAGACAGCGCCGGAATGGTTGCGGCGGAGACGCCGGCAATTACGGTGGATTGGAGAAAGACGCGACGGGTTGGCGACGAGAAGGGCTGGCTGCCGCGAATGGGTTTCACGATATGAATGCTCGCAAGAGTCAGGAGCTCGATTCTCAGTGCCACGGTTGTGCCGGATTCGATCCGTGCACACCAGAGGCTCGAGAGTGCCTGAGAATAGTAAACCAGCGAGGCTGAAAGCGGCAGGAGCTAACGAAACCTGGACAATTGCGAGGGTTGCTTCGAGGGTGGTAAGCTCAGGCCATCGAGCGGGAGTAGTTCAGCGGTAGAACGCCAGCTTCCCAAGCTGGATGTCGCCGGTTCGATCCCGGTCTCCCGCTCCATCTTTTCTTTCACTTAGAAGTGTCGCGATCTGCGTTGTGTGTTTATTTGTGTTCAGAACCTTCGTAGCTTTTCTCATTGAACACTCCTTGTGAGATTTCCCGGTTCAGTTTCTTCTGCGCCAAGCACTGCCTGGGCGACTGCGTTGACCAGCTTCCGAACGTTTGCATCGATCGGTTGCGTGTACACACCTAAGGTCGTCGCAATGTCTGTGTGGCGCAAGTGCGTTTGTACGTCTTTCGCGTTGCCGAACTCCTGCGCGTTCGTAGCAAACGTGCGGCGCAATACTTGAAAGTTTACAGGTATCGCTATCCCACACGCAGTTGCTATAGGTTTGATGCGTCGACGAAGCCAATTCTCCGGGCGCAAAGGGCTTTGTCCTTGACTGGGGAACATAAGCGCATCATCGCCGTCGGTTTGGTTGAGATCGCGCCATGTTCTTAGGAGCGGCGCGAGAACATCGGGAATCACAACGGGTGCCTTGCTGCCCTTAGTTTTTGCCTTCCCGGGACGCAGCACACCGCGCCAGGCAGTGCCTTCGATCTGGAAGTAACCGTCGCGCCACGACGACCATCGCAAGCCGAAGATTTCACCAGGCCGCATAGCACAAAACGCAGCAATCATCGCGATTAGCCTGTCGCGGAAGGGTAGAGCTTCGAGCAAGATCCGGGCTTCGTTCTTTGGCAGGACGTATTTTGTCGATTCCTTCGTCTCAGGGTTCACGATTTTTCGAGCCGGATTCTTACCGATGAAGTCGCTGTCTACCGCTTCCTCAAGGACAGCTTTCAGCAAGGTTCGGCAGTGATCGACGACGGTAAATGAAAAATCCTCCTCAGCGAGTTCGTTCAGGAAAATCTGGCAATGGAATTTCTCGATTTCGCCGAGCGCCATGCTGCCAAGCTTCGGGAGCAGTTGTCGCTCCACGTGGTATAGGTTCGTTTCCCGTGTTGATGGCGCCCACTGAGGTTCACGCATCGGCAGAAATCTCTCTTTGATGAACCACTCGAGAGTGAGATGGTTTGGCTTCGGCCGCGCCTCGCTTGAGCTGGCGATGATTTTTCGAAGTCGTTCTTCGGCTTCCCACTTCCGCAGCTTCGCCTTATCTCCCAGCAAAACGCCGATGTGCTTACGAGTCTCCTTGCCTGAGCCGTCGCGCACGTAGATGTAATAGTGACCGTACCAAACCTTGTGGCGTGAGCCGCGTTGCTCGACCCAGCCGTCCTGGTGGCGTGTTCGCATCAATGGCCTCCTGAGTTGCGGGATGCGAGCCATTATGCGTTGTCCTCGCACGAGACGAGATTACTCTCTATGAACCTCTCAACATCGGAACGCCGAAACCGGAGAACTGCCCGCCTCCCGCCCAGCCGCACTACTGGCAGTCTCGGATTGCGCCGCGTCGCGTGGTCGCGCACCCAAGCTTTGGAGACGCCGAGCAACGCCGCCACGTCATCGAGTGTTAACAGCGATTGCGGTAATGAACTGGGTTGAAAATCCAGATCGCTCATCGTTCACTCCACCATCCTTGGCCGAAACGTCATATTCTTGGAATCGAAGACGACCGGTATTTCTCCTAAGGGCCCGTTGCGCTGCTTAGCGATAATGAGCTGATCCTCGCCCGTCGGCTGATACGTCTGTTTATCGATCGGTTGATAGATCAAGAGCACGACGTGCGCGTGCGCTTCAATGTCTCCGCTCTCCTTCAGCCGTGTCATCGTCGGGGGTTCGTTGATGTCTGCTGGTCGACTCAACTGAGACAGCGCGACGATTGGAACGCCCAGATCTTTCGCGACGATTCGTAGCGTGTTTGCAACGCTTCCAACTCGTTCTCGCAGGTCACGTCCAGGCCCTTGCAGCAACTGAAGGTAATCGACCACGAATAGATCGGGTTTGAAGCGCTGGGCGTAAACGCGCATCCTACTGGCGAGCTGCTTCGCTGTAAGGCTTGAGGAGTCGTCGAGAATGAGCGACCAGTCACGCAGGCGAGAAGCCTTCTCGAGTAGTTCGTTCCACGCGGTTGCACGCAGCAACCTAGGGTCACGGATGCAAAACCCGTTCGTTTGTGTCACGTGCGTGATGATGCGCCGAATGTTTTGCTCCGTGCTCATTTCGAGCGAGAATACGACGGCTGTTTTGCCGGCCGCGGCGTTCTCGCAGGCGACTTGAAGAGCAAGCGCGCTCTTGCCTCGACCAGGAAGAGCCCCGATTATCCAAAGCTCGCCAGCCCGGATCCCTGTGGTCACCGAGT
>Ga0335069_10000699_pt1 | contig 54746 bp, 52 predicted proteins | sample Lox_Sample_11_FD_206714 | JGI IMG/M metagenome (GOLD analysis project Ga0335069, IMG submission 206714) | Soil microbial communities from Loxahatchee National Wildlife Refuge, Florida, United States - Lox_Sample_1.1 | ecosystem: Environmental > Terrestrial > Soil > Wetlands | place: USA... | reverse complement strand
AAGCGATCTCGTCGATGGTCTTGACAATTTTCGCTGTGGAATCCGACGACGATTTAATCTGATTGATAGCCGATGACATCCGGCTCATGCTCTCCACGCCCTTATCGGCGCTCTGGCGGGCCTGGTCCGCTACGCCCTTGGCCTCCCGGGCATTTTGAGCGTTCTGCTTGGTCATGGAGGACATCTCCTGCAGTGAGCTGGAGACTTCCTCAAGGGAACTGGCCTGCTCGCTTGCGCCCTGCGACAGCGCCTGCCCCCCTGAACTTACCTGAACACTGGCTGAGGCTACCTGCTGGGCGCCGACGGCCACCTGCCTAAGGGCCTTATCCAGGTTCTCCACAGCCGAATTGATCGACTCTTTGATCTTGGCGTAGTCCCCTTGATAATCGCCATTGACACGGGCGGACAAATCCTTGTCAGCTACTTTTTCCAAAACCACAGATGCTTCGCCGATCGGACCCATAATAGCATCCAGTGTGTTATTGACGCCGGCCACGATTTCCTGATAGGCGCCATTAAATGCTTTGGCATCACCTCTGACATCGAGATTGCCGTCCATGGCCGACTTGGTGAGAAGGTTCATCCCCTTTACCAGGTTTCTGATAGTTTCCGTCAAACGTTTCAGGACCGGTGATATTTCGTCAGTGTTGTCCTTAACGGCCACATCCGTACTGACATCCCCCTCGGAAATCTTCTGCATCGTCCCGATAACTACCTGCTGGAGGTTCTCAGCGAAGGAATCCATTTCTCTGGCCATCATTCCGATCTCATCCTTGCGTCTGATGTCCAGACGTTGGGAAAGGTTACCCCTGCCTAGTTCCTGCAATCCTTGAACAACTTTTTTCAGCGGGTGCAATGATCGTGAAACTACTAGACCCATCGTTGTCATGATACAGAGAATAAGTGCTAAAATTGTAAGTGAGATCAGGAAAACCGAGTGCTGACTGAGTCTGGTTATTATCTGAACCACTTGATCCTTGGGAATACCCGCGTAAAGAATACCTATTACCGCACCTCTGCTATTGAGCAGGGGTTCGTATACCGCAAGATACGGCTTGCCAAAAATATTGGCCTCACCGGTATAACTACGCCCATTTATGCAATCCTGGTAAGCTTTACTATCAGTGCCCAGATTCGTTCCATTAGCCCTGCTGCCATCATTTTTTTTAACGGTGGTCACTATCCTGACGAAGTCGTTACCGCTGCGCGCAAAAATAGTAGCCGTGCTGGAAAAGTGTTTTGAGATCCAGTCCACGACTTCATACCGATTGGCTAGCGGCACGCCATTATGGTCGACCAACATTGCGCCTTGCAGTTCCATCTGGCCATAGTTTCGCTCCACCTCTTCACGAAAAATGCTTATCTCTGAGGAAAGATTCTGTTCCAAAACAGAATCTGCCACAGTGGTGGCTGTCGTTCTTAATTATTTATTAGCTATTAAAAGTACCGCTACCGTGAAGATAACTATTGGAATTAGACAGTAGAGTATAATTTTTATCCATATACGCACTTTTATTCTCCTTTCTAGAGCATAAAATTTTTTTATTTATTTATCTGGATTCTCATCCGGCTTCTTTGTTGTTTTCGCCGATATCCTTTTTTATATTAATTATGTCGGAAGAAGTTATCACCTTTTCAATATCCAGAAGCAGGCGGATGCGTCCACCGGTTTTGCCCACGCCTAAAAGATATTCGGTATTTACGTCCGGCCCGAAAGACGGGGTGTCTTCGATATCATCGGAAGACACATTGACGACCTCGGAGACCTTGTCCACCAGAATCCCCATCATTAAACTTGATGTTTTGATAACGATGATGCAGGTTTCGTCGGTAATCCCGGTCTGATTCATGCCGAACTTAACATTGAGATCCATAATGGGATGAATCTTGCCCCGCAGATTGATGACTCCCCGGATGTATCTGGAGGTCAGCGGAACCGGTGTGATCGGCATCCGGCCGATGATCTCCTGAACCTTGAGTATCTCCACCCCATATTCCTCATTGGCAAGGAAAAAGGTCAGATATTTACCGGCACGGGGATCAACCATGGCAGAATGATTTCCTTTGACGGCGGTCGCGTTGTTCATGTTTACCCCCTAACATGATCCATTGATTATATTATTTATTAAATCCCCAAATTTAAGCAGTAGCCGATTTCAAACAATATTCAGACTTTTCAAGGCATTTTTCAAAACCTGAATTGAAACCGGTTTTTCAAAATAAAAAGCCGCTCCCAGAGATTGAGCGATCTCCATAACGGCGGAGCTGCCATAGCCTGTGACTAGAATCACAACGGTTTCAGGATAGAATTCCTTAATGTGTTTTATGATGTTCAAACCCTCCTCACCATCCACGCCTGTCAGCCTCAGATCGACTATCGCCGCGTTATAAGTATTATTTTTCAGAAGGTCTTCCGTCTCAGCAACTGTCTCAGCGGTATCCACATCAATATTCGGACTTTTTAGCAATTTTTTAAATGCCAGTAAGATAGCTTTTTCATCATCGACAATCAGAATCCTTTGTTTCATTTTTCGCTCCCATATTTTAAGGTTACACACGTCTGCCAATGATCAAAAATTCAAGTTTCATGCCATGATCTTTTGCAAGATTTATCTTTATTTTACAAATAGATAGGTCGAACGGCCATTAGATGATCATTCTCACTTTTGAGAAAACTTTGATGTGTTTATCAAAAATGAGAATCAAGTTTTGAATAAACTGGTTCAGGAAAATTAATGATAATAATTACCGGCAGGAAACAACCCTGTGAACGGATCGTGTTATTACGGGCGGAAGACCTGATTCTTTTTTTATTTGATCATCACGTTATATCTTTTGATTTTGCGGTACAAAGTTGGACGCGATATGCCCAAAACTTTGGCTGCGGCACTGGTATCCCCACCGCATTTTGCCAAAATATCCCTGATATGTGTTATTTCGGCCTCTTCAATTGACGAATTTTTCATTTCGGGCCGGTCTTCCGGCATCTGTAAATCCAGTCCCGAAAAATGCCACGGCTTGAGAATATCGCCTCCCGAGAGCATAACGCCGCGCTCCAGCACATTTTTCAACTCCCTGATATTTCCCGGCCAATTATAGCCGCTGAGCAGCTTCAACACATCAGCCGGGATTTCAGCGCCCGTGTAATTAAGGCTTTTCAGTAAGTGAAGCATAAGACCCTCGATGTCCGGGCACATTTCTCTCAGGGCCGGCAGAGAAATTGAAAACACATTGATCCGGTAATAGAGATCCAGCCTGAATCGGCCATGTTTTGTATCGGATAACAGATCCCTGTTAGTGGCGCAAATCAGCCGGAAATTGCTCTGGCGCATTTTGACTTCGTCCATCCGGCGATACTGTTTTTCTTCAATCACTTTCAGGAACTGGGCCTGCACCGAAAGGTCCATATCCCCTATTTCGTCCAAAAATAGTGTGCCGCCATCGGCGACCTCCAGAAGCCCCTGCTTATCCTGATGGGCGGAAGTAAACGCTCCCCGCGCGTGACCGAATAACTCACTGCTTAAAAGATCGCCTTTCAGCGCGGAACAATTGACCTCCACGAAAAAACCGGATCTGCGGGAACTGTGATCATGGATCCATCTGGCCAGCACACCCTTGCCGGTTCCGGTCTGTCCGTAGATTACAACCGTGCTGTCCCTGCCCGATACCATCTCGGCCAACTCCAGCACTTTTTTTATAGCCGGACTTTCCCCGAAGTACGGTTCGGGACGCTGGTCCATCCTTTTTCTGGTCATTTCTTTGCTGCGCAGCCTTTTTAATTCGATACTTTTGCCAAGATAGATATTCAACTCATTCATGTCGACGGGTTTGGTCAGGAAATTATCGGCTCCCAGCTGCATTGCTTTTACGGCAAGAGGAACGTCTCCCGTACCGGTAATAACGACCAGCGCTACTTCGGGATAATTTCGGCGGATGTCGGCGATCAAATCGAGTCCGTTTCCATCGGGCAGAGAGAGGTCCAGTAAAATGATGTCAAAACAGTCCTGCGTAATTTTAAGCTTGGCCTCGGCTATCGTGCCTGCCGTTTGAACCTGATATCCCGTTTTATTAAGATAGGCGGAGAAACCAAACTGGATCGAAGGTTCGTCGTCAATCAGCAACACTATCGGTTTCATGCATGCTCCTCGCCACTATAGAATGGAATGGTGAACCGGGCGGTACAGCCCGGCGCGTCTTTATTGTTGGCTATCTCTATTGTTCCGCCATGGTTTTCGATGATATGTTTGCATAAACTTAAGCCCAGACCCGTGCCACCCTTGCGAGTAGTATAAAACGGCTCAAAGACCTTGGACGGATCCTGAGATTTAAGCCCTGCTCCCCTGTCTATGATCTCTACCATCAGGTAGTCCTCGGAAGCTTTGCTTAGCGCAAGTATGATTATTTCATCTTTGGGACTGTTCTGAGCGGCATTTTCCATTAAATTGATGATCACCTGCTGGATTTTACTGGAATCTGCCAGCACAAAATCATCTTGCGGCAGGTTATTTATAATCTTTATCTGATGGGACAGCTGGGGATGGGCTTCCATCCAGTATCCCAGCGAAGCCGTGGCTATCTCCGTTAATAATACCTGATTGAATAATGAAGACTGAATCGGTTTTCCCAGATCCAGAAGATCGTTCATCAAACGGGAGAGACGTTCCACCTGGGTTTTGATGTGCATCAGATAATCTCTATAATCGGACTTTTCATCCATGTCTATTGCCATGGCCTCACTGATGGCCTGAATGGCATGAAGCGGGTTGCGCACCTCATGGGCCACTCCCGAGGCAATCTGGTTCATCAGTTTTGTTTTTTGGGATTCTACCAGCTCTTTTTCCATACGCTTTTGTTCGGTAACATCCTGCAAAATAAAAATAAGGGATTCTTCATTGTCCATATTAATGGATCGGGCGGAATACATACCGTCACGCACAGAACCGTCCCTGCGCCTAAAGGCAATTTGACGATGTAAAACATCCCCGCCCGCTCCCAACTCCGCAACCAGAAAATCCCGTTCTGATGGATCGGCCCAAAAATTAAGGGGCCGCTCAGAAGATTTGGTTCCAATCGCGACTTCCCTCTGCCAACCGACTATATCTTCAAACCCTCTGTTTACGTCTTTTATGAGACCATCCTTAAGCCTTGTTATGGCTATACAATCCGGCGTTGTCATAAATATTTTATAGAATTTTTCTTCGGCCAGCTTGCGCTCCGTTATATCCTGCAGGATAAAAATAATGCATTCTTCTTCGCCGATGTTGATGGGCCGGGCGGAACAGATACCGGTATGAACAGAGCCGTCACTTCGCCGGAATTCAAATTCATAATTAATGACATCTCTGCCGGCTTGCAAGTCTGCCAGCATAAAGCTCCGATCCGATAAATTTACCCAGAAATTAAAGGTCGGATCCGTAGTCTTAGTTCCGATAACTTGTTCCCGCCTCCAGCCGATAATATCTTCGAATCCTTTGTTTACGTCTATAACAATTCCATCACCGATGCGCACGATAGCTATCCCGTCCGGTGACGTCATAAAAATTTTATGGAATTTTTCTTCCGCCTTTTTACGCTCCGTTCTGTCCCGGACAATACCGCGAAAAGCAATAACACGGTTATCAGCATCTTTGATGGGGCTTACGGACGTCTCTAAATATTTAATGATTCCATTTTTCGTGATAATTTCATATTCAATATTTTTTTCAGATTCTCCCGTGATGAATACCTTGTGATAGGTTTCATAGATTCTCTTTGCATTTTCTTCATCCATAAAATCGCGGTAATTAAGTTTTATTAATTCATTTTTAGGATAACCATCAATTTTGCAAAGCGCATTATTGACAAACAAAAAGTTCCCCTTCAGGTCGACTTCCGCATAACCATCTTCGATATTTTCGATGATCGTCCTGTGTTTTTCCTCGCTGCGGCTCAACGCCTCCTCCGCCAGTTTGCGTTCGGTAATATCTCTGGATACACCGTGAAGCCCGGTCAAAGCGCCGTTATTATCCCGAAGCCCCGTGACGATGGCCTCCAGCCAGCGGGTTGATCCGTCCTTATGATAATATTCCGCCACGAAGCTTATGGATCTGTTGGGATCGGCGTCACCCTGTTCTTCAACGGCAAGCTCTTTTGCAAGCATCTCCATCGCGATATTGATTGACTCAGGGGTCATTTGTCCGTCGATGGTTTTAGGAATCTCTTCCGGACTGAATCCGAGCACCTTTTGCACGGAAGGCGTTATATAAAGCGTGCGTAAATTCATGTCGGCGATCCAGACGATATCGGTCATTTTTTCGGCAATGAGTCTATATTGTCTTTCGCTTTCCCGCAGTGCATTTGCCTCCAGCTTTCTCTGGGTGATGTCCTGCGCGACAACCTCGCAACCAATCACCCGGCCCTGCGCGTCGTAAACATCTTTATTATTCAAATAAACGCATCGTTGATTCCCTTTTTTATCGATAACGTCATATTCTACCGTCTCCGGAACTTTTTCACCCCGGGACCTTTTTTCCAGACGCTCCGCGAACCGTTTTTTGCTGTCTTCAGTTAGAATATCGTATGGACTCAGCGTGTTTAATTCTTCCCGGCTGTAGCCGGTATACTCGAGGAAATAATTATTCGCGTCTGAAATTTTTCCGGTTCTAAAATCGATTCGATATATCCCGACATTAGCATTGTCGAAGAGTTGCTTATATCTTAACGTATTCTCCTTCAATTCCTCTTCCATCCGCCTTCGCGCCGTGCTGTCATAAACATTCATGATAAAACCCGATATAAGCGGGTTATCCAGCAGGTTTCTCCCCAGTCCTTCAAAATAGCGTTCTGAACCGTCTTTATGCAATACGCGGAAGGCATTGGGAATCGCTTTATCTTTTGACAGAAGAGCCTCGCGGTAATCATTGAAAGCACGTTCGAGATCATCGGGATGAATCAGCGCAAAGGCGCTTTTACCGATTAATTCTTCAGGTGTGTATCCTAAAAAACGTTCGACGGAGCGGCTGCAATATTTTGTGTCTCCGTTCTCATCTGTAATAAAAATAACATCTGAAGCATTATCGGTAATCTCCTTAAAGAAGCTTTCGCTTTTGAGCAATTTATCATAAGCTGCCCGTATCGTTCGCAGCGGTAAAAAATGAAAAATAAGAAAAAAGAGAATTCCTGAAAGAGTAGAACAAATGCCCAGCAAAACCGTATTGGTGACAACATGTGAAATAGAGCGTTCAATCTCAACGCGTGCCGCTTCCATACCCGAATTATAAACAGGCTGGCTGAAGGTCAAAATCGGTCGCGCCAGAGATTCCTTCGTTTCCGCTATGACGCGTCCATGGAGATCCCTGACTCTGCCGTTCACACGAATAGTATTATCGAGACGCCGCTCCAGTATTTCCTGAAGGCGGATTTCCTCAAATTGCCAGGATTTTGGATTTCTGGCAATGACTTCTTTAACCGCTCGCGCAGAAAATGCCAATTCGGTGTTGAGTGTGCCTTCCATATGTTGGTAGACAACAATAAAATATGTTGCGGGAATAGAAACGGCAATGATGAGACTGATTATAATGGTCAGATGGGATGAAATATTCGTTATGGATTGTTTGCGTAATTTCATTTATTAGCCATATTAATCGGAGGGCCGGCCAGCACCGCTTATGAACGTTCCTTTTGCAATAGATGAATTTAAGAAACTTTGCGAATTTTTTTATTTTTATTCTTTGTCTTTTTCTTCGCCGGACAGCCGCTTTATTAAATGAGCGGGAATTTCATTAAGAGGCAATATCTCGCAGGCAGCCCCCAGCTTGACAGCCTCTCCGGGCATTCCGTAGACCACCGAACTGGACTCATCCTGAGCTATGGTATGGGCTTTGTTTTGCCTCATGGCGAGAAGCCCGTCGGCCCCGTCGGATCCCATTCCGGTCAACAGAACCCCCATGGCGTTGGCCCCGGCCTGTTTGGCGACCGAATGAAACAGGACGTCCACGCTGGGCCTCTGATGATGGACCATGGGACCGCCTTTGATCCTGACCTGATAAAAGGCACCGCTTCGCTCCAGCAGCATGTGATGACCGCCGGGAGCTATCAGGGCCAATCCCGGAGTCACCGTGTCGCCTTCCTTGGCCTCCCGTACTTCTATTTTGCAGACGGTGTTCAGGCGGGCGGCAAAGCTTGCGGTGAAATATTCAGGCATATGCTGCACCACCATGATGCCGGGAATGTTCAGGGGCATCCTGCTCAGAAGGTTTTCTATCGCTATGGTTCCGCCGGTGGATGCGCCTATGGCAATAACTTTGTGGGTGGTTTTAAGCGGAATCTTATATACCGGGTTGCTTTCTTCCTCACTGGGTTCTATCACTGCCGTTTTGACAACCTTGGCCCGGGATGCCGTTCGAATAGCTTTGACCAGGCTCTGAGATATATCCGGAGCCGACAAACTGGATCCCGGCTTGCAGATCACTTCCACCGCCCCCAATTGCAATGCCCTGATGGCGTTTTGGCTGTTGCGGGGGGTTAAAGAACTTACCACGACAACCGGCAGCGGATGGAACTTCATCAGCTTGGATAAAAATGAAAGCCCGTCCATCCTCGGCATTTCCAGATCCAGGGTGATCACATCGGGTTTCAGCCGGACTATTTTGTCACGGGCCACGTAGGGATCAATAGCCCCTCCCACCACCTCTATATCGCTGTAGCGGGAAAGTTCCTCTGTCAGCAATTTGCGAACCAGAGCTGAATCGTCAACCACCAGAACCTTGATCACTCTTTTTTCTCCCTGGCGACAAAGTCGCCGTCCACAAAGAATTTAATATCTGCCCGCCCCTCATTAAAATTCATGGTAATCTCAGCCAGAGGGTTGTCCTGCCTGTTTTCCTGCAGCAGTTCATCTTTTTTCAGAGGTCTGGGGCTTTCAATTTTATATCCCAGCTTGCCCCGGCCAAGTGTTGTCACAACATTTCCACAAATTATATTGGCGACTTCCCCCAAAGCGTCCTTTTTCTGCTGGGCGCTCGGATTGTCAATACTTAAAATATTGGCGGCAATGGCCGAAAACAGACCGCCCCGGGTTTCGATCAATAACGAACCTGTATAATCGCCCCGGTATCTCACCTCTGAAGCGGCTTCCACTGTCAGATCGTTCTGAATATCCTTAAGTTCCGGCACCTGATACATAAAGCAGATGTCCTCAAAAGTATTGACCGCGGCTTCTTCAAGAACCTTCTCAATCTTTGCCTTCATTGCTTACCCCCGTAATGGCTATTATGACTTCCTTCAATATTTCCGGCTTAAAGGGCTTGTGGATGAAGGTGGCGCCCTGTTTGTGCATCATCTCTATCTTGCCGGGATCGCTCTCCGAACTGACTACGATAACCGGCAGGTTTTCATACTGATCGTTTTCCCTTAGATGCCGAATCATTTCCTCCCCGTCCATGACCGGCATGTGGATATCGATGAGAGCCAGATCTATCCATTTCTCCTGCAAAAGGCGCAGTCCTTTCTGGCCGTTTTCCGCCTCCCAGATATCACCCAGGGGCAAATCAGTCAGTTTTAAGGTTTTTATGATGATTGATCGCATGACTGCACTGTCATCAACCACCAGAATATTTAATGCCATATTATCGTCTCCCTGTTTTTATTCTTTTAGTTTTTTCTTTTTTCTTAAAAAGCAGTCATCCTTACAACTCTTTAAGAGAACCCTTGGATTTGATGAGCATCTTCCCGTTTTCTACTTCCAGCGTCACTGTGCGTGAGCCGTAGCCCCCCACATCATAAGCCTTAAGCATCAGGCCCTCGCTCCATAAATATTTGCGCAGGCTCACAAAATTGCGGCGGCCGATTTTAAAAAAATCTTCTTCTTCGTTTTCTTTTGAACTGGATCCTCCGGCCACCCGAATAATCAAGTCATGTTTGCGGGAACCCTTCCGGTAAAAATCGTCCAGCATTTTTTTCATCCCGCTATCCACGTACAAGCATGGGTTTCCGGCCGCCTTGTTCCGGTCAATGCCGGAATCCGGCAACATGCAGTGCAGTAATCCCGCTTTTCTTTGCCTGACATCATAAATCGTTATCCCCAGGCAGCTGCCCAAAGCATATGTAATCAACAAGTCCGCAACATCCCCTGATATTTTAAGATCGGCCACGCCTACTGTATAAACCATAAACTATTACTTTCCTTTGGACCCGACAGACTTTCTATGGGACGCAGCCGGTGATTTAATCTTTTGGTATACGGCCGGCTTCAGATAACGGTAATCGTGAGCCAGAAACGTCAGGCTCTCCGAATGCCCCACCAGCAGGTAGCCGCCCTCCCGCAGTATGGACCAGAATCTCCTGACCAGGTTCTCCTGAGTCGGCTTGTCAAAATATATCATCACATTGCGGCAGAATATCACATCAAACAGCCCTCTCATGGGCCACTCCTCCATCAGATTAAGCTTCGCAAAACAGACCATGGACTGCAGTTGGGGAACCACCCGGTATTTACGTCCGCCTCCAATCTCTATATGTTTAAAATACTTAAGTTTCAGTTGAGGCGGCACAGTCCTGAGAGATTCTCCGTCATACAAGCCTTCGCGAGCCCGCTCCATCATCCGGTCGGAGATGTCGGTGGCCAGTATTCTGACGTCGCGTTTCTCGATGTCGGGAATAGACTGGCTCAAGACTATTGCTATGGAATACGGCTCTTCGCCCGATGAGCAGCCGGCGCTCCATATCCTGATAGGGCCCTTGGACAATCCGGGGATAATTTCATCCCGTAAGAAATCCAGATGTTCGGATTCCCTGAAAAAATTTGTCTTGTTGGTGGTCAGCACATCCACCATTGCCCGCATCTCGCATCCGCTTTTGTCGCTTAGCAGATATTTAAGGTAACGATCGAAATCGGAAATCTTCAAATGCCTGAGCCGCTTCAAAAGCCTTGCCTTGACCAGTTCTTCCTTGCCCTCATGCAGATCTATTCCCGCAACCTGATAGACAAGCCCGCTGATTCTATCAAACTGCTTGGCAGAAAGTTTTAAGGAATAAAAATCTGTCGAATAATTTTTTAAATCTGAATCCAACATATTTATTTTTTATCACCTTACGTACGCAACAGATGCCCGGACTGGCCGTCAGATTGCGTGGCCGTGGAATATTCATCTGAGCCGGTAAGTTTAAAGCCGGCAACCATGCTCCGCATCTCTTCGGACTGCGAAGACATCTCCTCGGCGGCGCTGGCCGATTCCTCGGCGTTGGCCGCGTTCTGCTGAGTGACCAGATTGAGCTGCTCTACGGCCTTGTTTACCTGGCTTATTCCCTCATCCTGCTGCTCGGATGCCGCCGCGATCTCCGCTACAACCTGGCTGACCTGGTTAGTCTTCTCGACAATATTCTGGAAGTTCTTCAAAACCTCGGCGTTGATGGCCACGCCGTTTTCGGAATTCTTTACCGCGTCTTCAATTAAATTAGCAGTGTTCTTGGCCGCCTCGGCGCTGCGCATGGCCAGATTCCGCACTTCTTCGGCAACCACCGCAAATCCCTTCCCTGCATCACCTGCCCTGGCCGCTTCCACCGCGGCATTGAGCGCCAAAAGGTTTGTCTGGAAAGCAATCTCGTCGATGGTCTTGACGATTTTGGCCGTGGAATCCGACGATGATTTGATCCGGTTGATGGCCGATGACATCCGGCTCATGCTCTCCACGCCCTTATCGGCGCTTTCGCGGGCCTGCTCGGAGACGCCTTTGGCCTCCCGCGCGTTTTGGGCGTTTTGTCTCGTCATGGAGGACATTTCCTGCAGAGAGCTGGAGACTTCCTCAAGGGAACTGGCCTGTTCGCTCGCGCCCTGCGACAGCGCCTGCCCGCCGGTGCTCACCTGAAGACTCGCCGAGGCCACCTGCTGGGCGCCGATGGCTACCTGCCTGAGGGCCTTATCCAGATTGTCTACTGCCATATTGAGGGATTCTTTGATCCTGGCGTAATCCCCTTTATAATCTCCTTTTATCCGGATGGACATGTTTTTGTTAGCGACTTCTCCCAAAACCTTTGACGCTTCATTGATCGGACCCATAATCGCGTCCAGTGTATTATTGACGCCGGCCACGATATCCTGATAAGCTCCATTAAATTCTTTGGCATTGCCTCTGACGTCGAGTTCGCCTTCCATGACGCTTCTGGTTAATACATTCATTTCTTTAACCAGGTTGCCTATATTGATCACCATCATTTTTATAGCCGGCCCGATTTCATCGCGGTCATCCGTTATATCCGGCGAAATATTGATATTGCCTTCAGAGATTTGCCGTATATTAAATATCACGTCTTTCTGAAGGTGGTCGGCAAACCGGTCCATCGCATTGGCCAGTACCCCGATCTCATCTTTACGCTCCATGTTCAAGCGTTTGGAAAGATGGCCCCTTCCCAGTTCCTGCATCATCACCGCTCCCTTTCTCAGGGGATTGGTGATGGATATTGTCAGCATCATTGCCACGGTTATCGACAGAGCTATTCCTACGGCGGACAATGTCAGCATGACATATGAAAATCCCCCTGTCTTTTTTATCGTGGCATTTACACCTGCCTCGTTCTGTCTGAAACCGTAATCATTGAGGTTATTGACGGCAACCATGGTTTTCTTCTGGCTTTCCATCGCAGAACTTCCGTCGGCCAGCAGGCGGGCAACTTCATCATTTTTGCCGTTATCCGCCATCTTCATTATTTCCTTATAACCGCGCTGCATTTGAGGCCAGGCCGCGTCGAAATCGGAGAGCAGCTTCTTTTCTTCAGAAGTCATCTCTTTGCTTCTATAGGTTTGAACAATTTGATCTATTGAGTTTATTTCCTTATTAATGCCCGCCAGAGTATTATTACGTGCTGAAGGCGCCGCAATATAATAATAAAGAGAGCCCTCCATTTTTTCGAGGCTGATCTTAAGATATCCTATTTCACGCATGGATCCCACATACTGGTTGTATACCGAAGCCAGCTTGCGCAGATCGTCGTTTCTTACTTTAACGCCAAACGAAAGCAGAAACGTCGCGATTAAACAAACTATCACAATGCTCCCTGTGAGCTTGACACCTACTTTGATATTGTTAAGCATTCTTTTCCTCCTTTTCCTTGAAGCCCCGCCACTGCATCAAAATCCATATGCTTCGCATCACTGGTCAACATTCTGATTTAAAGATTAGCGGTTCAGGCTTCCCCGCGCACCATTTATGATGGGGATTTAAACCTCATAAAAACTGCTTGCATAATCTATTATTCCATACATGCCGTCCCAATCCCATGCTTAGAATGTTTTCAATATGCTGTGATCCTTCTCATCCAGGGGGATTACCTTGCGGGGATCGGGATTGATAGCCGCTCCGGCCCTGCCCCCCAATCCCTGCGGGCCTGCGGTATGCGACAGATGTCCGGAATGGCCGCCCGGATGCATGGCCTGGGCATATTCATTTGAAACCGTAAGCTTAAAACCGGCCACCATGCTCCGCATCTCCTCGGATTGCGAGGACATCTCCTCGGCCGCGCTTGCCGATTCCTCGGCGTTGGCGGCGTTTTGCTGCGTCACATGGTTCAAATGTTCCACCGCCCTGTTCAGTTCGCTTATACCCTGATCCTGCTGATCGGAAGCCGCTGCGATCTCCGCCATCACCTGACTGACCTTATTGGTGCGCTCGGTGATCTCCTGAAAGTTCTTTAATACTTCCGCATTGAGATTCACTCCGTTCTCCGAATTTTTGACGGCTTCTTCGATCAAATTGGCCGTGTTTTTTGCCGCCTCGGCGCTGCGCATGGCCAGATTCCTTACTTCTTCGGCAACCACGGCAAATCCCTTACCGGCATCTCCGGCACGGGCCGCTTCCACTGCGGCATTGAGCGCCAGTAAATTGGTCTGGAAAGCGATCTCGTCTATAGTTTTTACGATCCTGGCCGTGGAATCCGAAGATGTCTTAATCCTGTTGATAGCCGATGACATCCGGCTCATGCTCTCCACGCCCCTACCGGCGCTGGTCCTGGCCGCTTCAGCCACTCCCCTGGCCTCTCTCGCGTTTTGGGCATTCTGCTTGATCATGGATGACATCTCCTGCAGGCTGCTGGATATTTCTTCCAGAGAACTGGCCTGGTCGCTGGCCCCCTGCGACAACAATTGCCCCCCGGTGCTTATCTGAATGCTGGCCGACGCCACCTGCTCGGCCCCGATGGCCATCTGCTGCAAGGCTTTATCCAAGTTTCTGGCGACCGCATTGATGGTTTTTTTGATCATGTTATAAAACCCTTTATAATCCTGCCGCAGGCGGGCGGTCAGATCCTTTTCAGCCATTTTCACTAAAACATCCGATGCTTCGTTAAGCGGCGCCATCACCGCGTCCAGAGTATCATTGAAACCCTGAACGATATTTCGATATTTCCCGTGGTAAGGTGTTACGTCGGCCCTATTGACAAGATCGCCTTCAAGCGCGGCAACGCAACATCTGCTGATTTCATCGCTCATTGAATTGAGGGTTTTAATCATTTTATTAAGCGCCGGGCCGATCTCATCTCGTTCATCCGTTATAACCGGCTTAATATCGATGTTGCCTTCGGATATTTGCTGCATGCTGTATACGATGTTTTGCTGGAGATTGTGCGTAAACATATCTATGGATCGGGTCAGGCTGCCTATTTCATCCTTTCGTTTCATTTCCAAACGGTTTGAAAGGTGCCCCTTTTCAATCTCCTGCATCATCAGAGATATCTTTTGCAGCGGCTTGGTGATGGATTCGGTCAACATGATTCCAATGCCTATTAAAATAATTGCGCCAAATAAAGACATTAACAACAGCGTCCCTGACCAGCCTCCCTTGCCTTTAACGGTTTCTTTGATGGCTCCTTCATTCCGGCCGGTGTTATAATCACTGATGTTGCGAACAGCCGCCAGGGCATTATTCCGGGCTTCCATCAAATAGCTTCCGTCAGCCAACAGCCTGACAATCTCAGCATTATTTCCTTCATCCGCCGCTTTCATGACCTCCTTGTAGCCACGTTGCATCTCGCGCCAGTCGGCATCGAAATCGGAGATAAATTTCTTTTCTTCGGGAGTGGAATATTTGACTTTATAGAGCTGAATAATTTGATTGATTGAATTTGTTTCCTGATTAATGCCGGGCAGGACATGATTACGCCCTGAAGGCACGACAACATAATGATAAATATCCTCCTGTATTTTTCCGAGATTGGCTTTGAGTTCCTCTATTTCCCTGATGGTCCCTATATATTTGAAGTACATCGAATCCAGCCCATGCACTACGTCCATTCTTACCTTAGCGCTGAACAACATCATCGCCGCTACTAATATAAAAATCACAACAATGCACCCGATGAGCTTTACACCAACTTTGACATCATCAAACATGTTTCTGCTCCTTTTTCGTTGTTGCTCCCGTCAGTTATTTCAGATTTTGTTTCCCGGATTCAGGATTCTGTTTTTTCGCTATCTCCCTCTGTGTTTTTTCATACAGATGACTATGATGCAGGTCTCGCAGGTTATACAGGGCTGTTCCATTCCAAACTTGATATTGATGTCCATCGGACGGATTCGGCCTCGCAGATTGATAACTCTTCATAAGCCCGGAGGTAAGTGGCGCCGGACTTACCGGCATCCGGCCAAATATGTCCTGAACATTAAGTATCTCTACCCCATATTCTTTCAAGGCACAGGAAAAAATCAGACATTCCCCTTCCGGATCAGGCCTGGGCTTCTTCGTTCCCTCCACCGGCAGCCTTCTTGAAATTTATGACGTCCGAAGCCGTGATCACCTTTTCAATGTCCAGAAGCAGGCGGATGCGTCCACCGGTTTTGCCCACTCCTAAAAGATATTCAGTTTCCACGTCCGCCCCGAAAGACGGAGTGTCTTCAATATCCCCGGAAGCCACATTGACCACTTCGGAGACCTTGTCCACCAGAATCCCCATCATTAAACTTGCTGTATTTATAACGATGATGCATGTCTCATCGGTGATGATGGTCTGATCCATACCGAATTTAACCTTAAGATCCATGATGGGGTGAATCTTGCCCCGCAGATTGATAACCCCCCGGATATATCTGGAGGTCAGCGGAACCGGTGTGATCGGCATCCGGCCGATGATCTCCTGAACCTTGAGTATCTCCACACCGTATTCCTCGTTATCCAGAAAAAAAGTCAGATATTTACCGGCACGGGAATCAATCCCGCCGGACTGATTTTGATGAGGTGGCCTTCCGTTTTGCATCCTTTGTCCTCCTGCATGGCCTTTCAATCACGCTGTTGTCTTTAATCGCTTCGGGCCATATTAACAATTCCTGCTGTGTCCAGAATCAAACCTACAGTACCATCACTCATGATGGCTCCTCCGGCTACCCCCTGCACTTTATTGATTCCCTTGCCCAGTAATTTGGTCACCACCTGAGTCTGGGTTAAAAGATCATCCACAAAAAGAGCGCAACGCTGCTGTCCCTCACCGATCACAACCAACAGCCCCAAAGTAAGTTCAGTTTGAGCATCCTCAATATCAAAAAGCCGGTGCAACCTGAAAACCGGTAACAGATCCCCCCTGAAATCAAGCATTTCGGCTCTTTGATTCACCGTGTGAATATCTGCCTCAACCGGCCTTACCGCTTTTTGGATGTTGGCGATAGGCAAAATGTATCTTTGGGATCCTACTCTAACCACCATGCCGTCGGTTATAGCCATTGTCAGGGGCATTCTCAAAATAAATGTGCAGCCCTGACCTTTCGAACTTTGAACCTCTATGCGGCCCCGCAGCGCTTCCACGGCCTGGCATACCACATCCAGCCCCACTCCCCGGCCGGAGACTTCTGTGACCTGCTCCGCCGTGGAAAAGCCCGGCTGGAATATCATCCGCCAAACCTCCTGGTCGGTCATCCTTTCGTCCGTATCTATCAAGCCCCGGGATATCGCTTTGTCTACTATCTTCTGACGGCTCAGTCCTCTGCCATCATCGAGGACCGTCAGCATTATGCTGCCTTCGAGGTGACCGGCCGTGAGACAAATCCGGGCATCCTCGGGTTTTCCCAACAGGCGGCGTTCATCCGGCGTTTCAATACCGTGGTCAACCGCGTTCCGGATAAGATGGACCAGAGGATCGGCAACCATGTCAACCATGTTACGGTCAATCTCGATATCCTCACCTTCAATAGTGAAATTTACTTTTTTACCATTTTTCTGGGAAAGATCGCGGGCCAGCCGGGCCATTTTCTGGAAGGTGCCCTTTAAGGGGACCATACGAAGGATCATGCTTAAATCCTGAAGTTCGCGCACTATCTTTCCGGCATGGGATATTTTTTTACTCAGTTCGCGATATTTTCCGCTTACGATAAGATCATCCTGTCCCACCATGGTCTGGGCAATCACCAGCTCGCCCACCGTATCCAAAAGCTTATCCAGCCGGTCGATCTTGACCCTGACCGTGGACTCGATGATCTGGTCAGGAGGCTGGCTTACGGCCGGAGACTGTTCCGCCGAAATTTCTCCGTCTTTCCGGGCCAGCCCTTCCCTGGATCCCTGATTGATCGCAGGTTCGGCAGACAGATCGTTGACTTGAGCATCCCGGGTACCGGAGATAAAATTCTTTAAGTCTTCCAGCAGTTCTTCATAGCCCAAAGGCAGTTCTATTTGCTGGCCGGGACCCGATGATTTCATCCTCTCCAAAATGCTCTTGGTCATGTCCAGCGATTTAAGGGACAGATCGGCATGGCCTCTTGTGAAAGTTTCCTGACCATCTCTGACCCGGACCAGCATAGATTCCGCTTTGTGAGCCACGTCCTTAACGCAATCCAGATTAATGAAGGAAGATGTTCCTTTGATGGTGTGGAAACCCCTGAATATCGTATTGAGTAATTCCTGGTTGTTCGGATCTTTTTCCCAGCCCAGAATGGCCGATTCGGCCATGTTAGAGCATTCCATGCTCTCAACAATAAACTCATTGAGCAGATCCGCGTCAAATTCGTTAGATAGAGTGAATTTAAGCGATTTCATTTTTTCCAGTGAAACGTCCCTGGTTTTTTTCGGTTTAGCGCCGGAGGAATTTCCCGCGCCTGAATCCATTGCCTGCTCCAATAATTCTCCCAAACGGACGATCCCCGCCCGTCGCGTTTCCGGGTCATAGCCTTGCCATGCCTCTATCTCGGCGCAAGCCTGTCCCAAAATATCTTTGACATGTCCCCTGGCCTTCTTTTGGGCAATGACCAGGTTTTCCTTAAACGCGTTAAAATCCGAAATGTTTTCCGGATCGAGTTCGATCAACGATATAGCCAGATGATTTAGGTCCATTTTTATCTTTTTCCACTCAAATATTATTTTACCGAACGCCTCAAGCCAGGAAATTCGATATATATATACAATCTGTTTTTTAAATTGTTATACTTGAGATTATGGCAGGATTATGGACTACTGTGAGCTTTCACGGCGGTCCTGCCACCATATCCCCCCGATACGAAGACTTAGGTCAGTGACTTTGCGTCCCGTCTTTTCAGGCGGTTTGCCTTTATCAATCTTAAACTTTCCATATTCTTAAATATATCACCAAAATATATCACCAAAGTCAAGAGATAATATGCAAACGAATCAGAACATAAACTTTTGATTATATGCCGCCAACTTATTAATATTGATAAAAATTAGTCGCGCATCCAATCAACTCAACCCGTCGTTTTTAAAAAATTGACTGAAAAATATTTCTATATTAAATATTTATAAAACCTTATGATTCATAATCAGGCAAACAATGAAATTTAGATAATTTTTACGACAATCCCATGTGTTTTAGTCAAAATGGCGTCATGAAACACATTGGTATCGAATTCAAGACATTGCGGGAGTGGTTGACTTCCGGCAAAATCTTATGGAAATAAGCGCAATGATGCTCTTACCGGAAATCGCAACGGCCGTCATTTGTATATTCGTCCCCAAAATAAGAATTTGAAATAAAGGGACGTCCCATAAGCCGCAAAGCTTGATCATGTATGACATTGAAAGTTCCCAAAAAGATTAATGATGCTTACGGCCGTCATTGCAGTAATTTTATATCACGACAAATTGCCGGGTCATTGAAAAGATTACAGGCAACCGGATATTTTAACGCGGTATGGATGATAAAAATTCTGTTGATTATTCACGGAAACTCCTATACAAAGAAAAATATTGTATGCGAAACGGTTCTGAAAGAAAATTTTCTTAAAAACATTCTTCTTACGGAACAGGATCATTGAAATAACTGTCAGCCAGGCGTATCAACTTTGAATGAATAAACAACTGCGGCAGAAACGCTCTTAAAAAGACAAAGCCGCCGGAAATATGTGACGCAATCGGGTTGCCGTTTAAAAGAAAAGCGAAGCGAACAAGGCTCGCTCATTAAAAGAGGTTCTTATGATTAAAAAAATATTAATTGTTGATGATTCTGTCATATCTGTGAAAATAATGAAGAGTTGTATCCCCAAAGATAATGACTACGAATTGTATGATGCTCCTGACGGCAAAAGCGGCGTGGATAAATTCAAGGAAATCAGACCCGATTTAACTTTCCTGGATTTAACGATGCCGGTCATGGATGGTTTTCAGGCCCTGGAAGAAATTATAAAAGTAGATCCAAAAGCCATTGTTATCATTTGTACCGCGGATGTACAAATCAAAGCCATTGCAAAAGCACATGACCTGGGCGCGTTTTCGGTATTGAAAAAGCCGCCGGCCAAGGAATCAATAACGGCAGCCATCAAAGAAGCGGACAATGCCCTGGCGGAGCGTGGATGAATTATGTCGAAAAATGATAACATCAATGAAATGATTACCCGCGAAGAAACTGATCTCATGCAGGAGATCATGAATATAGCTTTTGGCCGTGCCGCTGCGGATCTGGCAGAATTTATAGATATTTTTGTGCTCCTCAGTCCCCCTGATGTCATACTGCTTCGAGCCTCTGATCTGCCGGCATATATTAACCGGGAACTCAAAGACTGCGAAAAAGTATCCGTTGTGGAACAAAGTTTCTGGGGTAAATTTAAGGGAAACGCTTATTTGTTTTTCCCGTCCGGCACGGGGAAAAAAATATCTTCCATACTGGGCAACGGAGATGAATTGTTTCTCTCGGATCCCGCCAATGAAATGGAAAAAGAAACATTTCTGGAAATTGGTAACATCCTGATCGGAGCATGTATTGGAAAAATTTCCGAACTACTGGGCGATTTTTCTACTTATTCACCACCGCGCGTTGTTGTTGAAAAAAGCAGCCGCGATATCGTGTCCGGCAGCCTGACTGCTCCCGGCAACGTAGCCATTGTTTTAAGGACCGTGTTCGAGTTTAATGAAAAAAATATCAGCGGATACCTGTTTGTTGTAACCAAACAGGATTCTTTTGCCTGGTTAAAGACCGCTTTACACAATTTCATGGACCAGTATCAATAGTATCGGATTTACACACGGTTTTTTACTGCTTCGGGAAATATAAAATACTATTAATTACATCTAAAGCCTCAAATAGGGCTGCAAAACATCCTCGAGCTTTTTTCTCTGATTTTCAAATTCGTCTCTATCCATTACAGACGGCAATTCAATTTTAGGAAAAAATTTTACAGTCACGCGGGAGAAAGGTTTAGGAATCATAAATCTATCCCAGCTATGCAAGTACCAGGCACGATCAGCAACGGCAACGGAAGGAACGATTACGGCGCCGGCGTTTTTGGCAATGGCAATCGCGCCGAGTTTAACCACCCCCGCGGGACCGCGCGGCCCGTCAAGGATATGCGCCGCCAGGCGATGATTTCTTAACCGGTGAATCATTTCTTTAAGAGCGGCGCTTGCGCTGTTGGAAGAAGAACCCCACACGGTATGGAACCCGGCCAGCCCGGCGATACCGCCGGCAATCTGCCCGTCAAGACTTTTGGAAGACATCAGGGCGGGCTGATATTTTCTGTATTTTTTGAAATAGCGAACTCCGACAAAAAAATGCTGATGCCACCCGCAAAGTAGCACCCTTCCGCCCTGCTGCAGATAATCGAACCATTCATTTTCATTTTCTATTTTCAATCTAAGCGTCGCGCAATAAAGCCGCGCTGTCCAATAAATAAAAGCACTGGCAGGCTTTGTTTTAGCCATTTTACGCAGTTTTTTAAACATCTATGCTTCTCCATGTTTTATATTGATGTAAAATAATCACGAATAATCCGTGAGTGCAAGCGCGAATTTTATTTTGACTTGATTATCGGCGTATGATTGTTTAATTAATTTGAAAGAAAATAGTTTTTCCGGACAAGCTTTGCGAGGAATCATGTATGATTCATCCTCAATTAATTGAAACCATGAAAAAGGTTGACTTCTATCCTCACCATCCGGCAAGCGTAGAATTCATCCAGACGCATATTTCTTATATTTTCATTGCCGGAGATATTGTTTACAAAGTTAAAAAACCAGTCAAGTTCGATTTTCTCGATTTTACCAGCCTGTCGCGGCGAAAATTTTACTGTGAAGAAGAGCTGAAATTAAATAAACGCCTTGCTCCCGATACCTATCTTGATTTTACGGCCATATCACTGGACTCTCAGGGAAACATCACACTTGGCAAAGGAGTTCAAATCATTGATTATGCCGTACGGATGAAAAAGCTCCCCGCGGGCAGAATGCTCAAAACACTGCTTTTACAAGGATTGGCCGATGAGAGGATCATGGATAACCTGGCTAAAAAAATCGCCGATTTTCATCAACAGGCTCAAACCGGCGGCAAAATAGACGCGATGGGAGATATTGAAAACATCCGCCGCAATCATGAGGAAAATTTCGCTGAAACAGTGAATTTTATAAATATTACCATCCCCGAATATCAGTATAACTTCATCAAAGACTACGCGGAAAAATTTCTGGCTGAGAAGGAAACTCTTTTCGGAAAAAGAGTTTCCGATCACAAGATCAGAGATTGTCACGGCGATTTGCATCTGGACCATATTTGCGTCACTGACGACATCATCATTTTCGACTGCATCGAATTTAACGAACGTTTCCGCTGGGGCGATGTCGCGGAGGATGTAGCTTTTTTAACGATGGATATTGATTTCAACGGTTGTCCGCGGCAGGCCGATGCTTTTATTCAATCCTACATTAAACATTCCGGCGATACCGATATGCTTACCCTGCTGAATTTTTACCGGTGCTATTATGCATACGTGCGCGGGAAAGTAACCGGTTTTCGCCGTAATCAAAAAAAAATCCCTCAAAGCGAACGCGTGGAAATCACAAAAACCGCGGCGCGATACTTTGATCTTGCCTATGCCTACGCCACCCGTCTGGATAAACCGGTATTGATTTTAACCTCAGGACTGATGGGTTCAGGAAAAAGTTATCAGGCACGCGAACTCGCGGCACGCTTTGGCGCGGAAATTATTCGCACCGATATATTGCGCAAAGAATTATGTCATATTGAACCAACGAGCCGGCATTATGAAAATTTCGGCGGAGGGATTTATTGCGACGATATTTCCCGTCTTACCTATGACAGGGCTTATGATTTGGCCGCGCGGAAAATTAAACAGGGGAAAGCGGTCATTATAGACGCTTCTTTCAAAAGACGGACCGAGCGCCAAAGGGCGCTGGATTTGGCGCGAAAACTCGGCGTTCGTTTCTATATCCTGGAATGCGTCTGCCCCGTTGAAATGATAAAGAAACGTCTGGAAGGACGAATCAGGAATAACGGCAATCCCTCCGACGGACGATGGGAATTGTTTTATAAGCAAAAGGAAGACTTTGACGCCATTGACGAAATGCCGGCGGATCGTCACTTCATAATTGACACTTCCGTTAATCCGGAAAGTATGCGACAGGAAATTATCAGAAAAATCAAACTGGAAGAATAAATCGGGAATTAATCAGGCTGGAATATGTGTTATTTTGTTGCAGCGTTTTGCTTCTTTTCTTCTTCTTTCTTTTTCTTTTCTTCTTCTTTCTTTTTCTTCTCTTCCTCTTTCTTTGCCTTATCCGCTTCTTTTTTTAATTTCTGTCTTTCTTCCTCGGCGATTTTTGCCTTGGTTTCTTTTATGTAGTATTCTATCTTGTAATCAAGGCCAATGTTTGCATAATCACGAGCCACCTTCTCAAACCGCGCGAGGGCTGCCTGATACTTGTCCTGCCTCAGATAAAATTTCCCCACATAAAATTCCCGTTCCGCGAGTTTTTGTTTGCACTCCCGCACCATTTTTTCAGCCATGGTGGAAAACTTACTGTCAGGATAACGCGAGATCAGCTTCTCCCATTCCTTTTTGGCGGCTATCGTTTCCGATTGATCGCGATCAACATCTTCTATTTGATTATAATGGCACAATCCCAACTGGTAGATGGCATAAGGAACATTTTCGTTAATGGGATGAAGAGAAATAAAGTCAGAATAAGCGTTTTCGGCCGCCGGATATTCTTTATCACTGTACAGGGAATCCGCCACCCCTATCTCCGCTAAAACCGCCATATCATGCAATGGATATTCTTCCTTGAGACGCAGGAAATATTCCTGTGCCTTTTTATAATGGCCGCTCCTGTATTCAGCGGATGCCTTGGCATAAAGTCCTTCGGGCGAAGATTTAACCGTTTCGTGTTTGCCAAAAATATCTGAAAACGAAAAACCGGTGATAATGATAAACAGCGATAAAGCTATGCATAATCCAATTATCTTTTTGAATATTCTTAAGTACTTCAAAATCGCAACCTTTTAATTTATATAATGTTACAAGGATTTTTTGACGAAATCTTCAAGCCTTTTCTGTGGAACAAGTCCAATGAGAGTATCCAGCACCTTGCCGTCTTTAAAAAGAATAAGGGTCGGTATGCTGCGCACGGCATAGCTAACCGCTGTTTTCTGATTTTCATCAACATTTAATTTCATAAATTTAACGGTATCTTTAAATTGTTCCGCAAGTTCTTCCACAATGGGGCCGATTGCTCTGCAGGGTCCGCACCAGGGCGCCCAGAAATCAATGAGTACCGGCTTTGCGCTTTTTAAAACTTCGTTTTCAAAGTTATCATCAGTGGCAATACTTAATGATTGGCTGCTCATTAATAAAATCCCCCTTTCATTTTTTATAGAGAGTCTATATGTCACAACAGAGCGAAGAAAGTCAAATGCTATCTGACAATATAAAATAAGCTCTTTAGGTCATTTAAAAAACCAATGTTTCAGTAACTGATTAATTTGACTGCGTTAAATTAATTTGCTATACAAACAAAATCTCAAGGAGATTCTTATGGGTATTTTGGGCGTTATTTCCACAAAGTTAATCATGGAAAGAAGCGATTTATTAAAAAAAAGCTCGCTTAAATTGATGGAAAATGAATTCGGACGGGCTTCTGTATTTATGACGGATAAAATTGCCCTGATTCTGAGGCACGGCAATGACACTCAAAATTATATCCTGCCTCATTTAATTAACTATCGCGCCAACCTCAAAGCGCTGAAGGATACGGGGGTTACTGAAATAGTGAGTATCAATTCCACCGGTTCATTAAAGAAAAATTTGCGCCCGGGAATGCTCGTTGTCCCCGACGATTTTATGACACTGACTGCCACCCCCACCATTCACAAGAACAGACCCGTGCATATCACGCCGTCACTGAATGAAAACATGCGGCAGAAAATAATCAAAGCGGCACAAGAGACCGGTTTGCCGGTTATTGAAAAGGGAACCTACTGGCAAACGCAGGGACCCCGGCTGGAGACAAAAGCTGAAATTAGAATGATGACCCATTTTGCCGATATTGTCGGCATGACTATGGCAAATGAAGCGGTCATTGCCATGGAACTGGATATACCCTATGCCTGCGTATGTTCTGTTGATAATTTCGGAAACGGTCTTCTGGATGAACCTTTGGGTATGGAAGAAATCCTTGAAGGCACCCGTAAAAACGCCGATTTAATGAGCCGGTTGCTCAAAAGCTACCTGAAGATTTATTCTTGAAAAGATTAAAAAGCGCCCAGCTGACAAGGTTTAATCTTTATCTGCATAGCTTCGCAGGCGGAAGCCACCTTCATGCGGGAAATATTTAATTTACGGGCAATTTCCCAGGCGGCAATACAGGGAAGCTTTTCATCTTTCAGCGCAGATGTAATACTATCTTTTAGCTCCGGCGTGATTTCTTTCGCGGGCTGAACAATTTTTTTAGCCTCTCCATAGCCGAAAAGCCCCAACTGGCATTTGGTAATATTAATATTTAAAATATCCAAGGCTCTGCCGGTTTCTTCAAGCGTGAATCCGAGATCGCCCGCGATTTCCTCCGCTTTCTTGCAGGAGAAATTATTATTCCTGACCTGCTCGCAAATTTCTTTTTTCAGGTCTTCGTCTATCTTGGAATCATGAGGATGTTTTTTAAAATATTGTCCTTTATCTTCATGCGCCATAATATTTCCTCCTGTTTAATTATATCTCAATATCCTTCTGCTTTCAAAGGATCAGATTCGGCAGAAGGATATCACATGCCGGATAGCGACTGAACATCCAAAGTTTTAAAACCTCTTTCCTCCAGAATTTTTTCCGTTTTTTGCATCTGATCGACATCAACAACGAACACCGCTTTTCTCGAACTCTCCAGCACAAAGCCATAGGCATTATTGATATTAATGCCCTCCTGATGCAGCAGCTGCATCAATTTATCCAGCCCGCCGGGTGTGTCGGGAATCAAAACCGCCAGAACTTCCCGCAAATGCACCGTCATTCCCGCCTGCGACAGAACGGCTTCGGCGCTTTTGGGATCATCCACAATCAGATTAATAATGCCGAATGTGTCCGCCGTCGCTATCGTCGTCGCGCGTATATTGATTTTTTCCTTAGCCAGAACGCCCGTAACTTTCGCCAGTTTTCCTGATTTATTTTCCGCGAAAATGGATAGCTGATAAGCAATCATACTTTTCTCCTGTATTCATTTAATGACTTTCTATCTGCGCCTCGACGATGCTGCCGCCGCAATACTTTTCGCGGAGTTTCGGCTTTTCAATTTTTCCGGTTGGATTGCGCGGCACTTCTTCAAAAAATATTCTATGCGGACGCTTGTAGCGCGGCAGCGCGTTGCAGAATTGCATGATCTCGGATTCAGAACAGGAGAAACCGGGCTTTAACTCAATGACTGCCGCGACGATCTCGCCCAAACGCTGATCCGAAAGTCCGATCACAGCCACATCCTTGATGGCGTTATGTGTGCGCAGAAAATCCTCGATCTGCACCGGGTAAATGTTCTCGCCACCCGTAATAATCACATCTTTCTTGCGATCCACAAGATAGATAAACCCGTCTTCGTCCATCCGCGCCATATCGCCCGTATAGAGCCAACCGTCCTTGAGAATCTCGGCGGTCGCTTCCGGATTATTGTAATAGCATTTCATCACGCCCGGACCTTTTACGCAAAGTTCTCCCACCCCGCCCTGTTTCACCGGGCGGCCATTTTCATCCACGATCCGCACTTCCCACTTATAGCCTGCCACGCCGATCGCGCCGACTTTATGGATATTTTCTATGCCAAGATGGACACACCCGGGACCGATGGATTCCGACAGGCCGTAATTCGTGTCGTAATCGTGGTTGGGGAAATATTTCTTCCAGCGTCTGATCAGACTGGGAGGAACCGGCTGCGCGCCGATGTGCATCAGCCGCCACTGATCGAGTTTGTAATCCGCAAGCTTTATATCCCCGCGTTCGATGGCGTCCAGAATGTCCTGCGCCCACGGAACCAGAAGCCAGACGATGGTGACCTGCTCCTCGGATACGGCTCTTATGATCCATTCCGGTTTGACGCCGCGCAGCAAAACAGCCCTGCTTCCGGCAAGGAAACTGCCGAACCAGTGCATTTTAGCGCCGGTGTGATAGAGCGGCGGAATGCAGAGGAAATTATCCTCACGCGTCTGTTTATGGTGATTCATTTCCGATTCGCAAGACAGCATCAGGCTGCGGTGCGTATGAAGAATAGCCTTGGGGAAACCGGTGGTGCCGGATGAAAAATATATAGCGGCGTCATCGTCGTCGGAAAGCGTGATTTTCGGAGCTATTGAGGAGGAGCACGCCGTGAGCGCGTAATAATTTTCGGCAAACGCCGGACAGTCCATTCCCAAAAACAGCCGTATTTTTACGTTCGGAATCTGCTCGCGGATCACGTCGATTCTTTCAGTAAATTCCGGCCCGAAAATTAAAACATCACATTCGGCCAGTTCAAGGCAGTATTTGATTTCATCTTCCGTATAGCGGTAGTTCAGCGGCACCGCGATGGCGCCTGTTTTCAGGATACCGAAATAGATCGGCAGCCACTCCAGGCAGTTCATAAGCAATATCCCGACCTTGTGTCCTTTTTCCAGACCTCTTTCGAGCAAAAAGTTGGCCAAACGGTTTGCCTTGTCGTCAAACTCGCGCCATGTCATCTCCCGCCTGTATCTTTTTTCGGGATTGGTTTCGACAAGATCGTATTCCTTCCAGCTTGCTTTAATTTCTTTGATCTGGGGATTAATTTCAACAAGGCTTATTTCATCGCCGTACAGGGCGGCGTTACGGGTAAGAATTTCTGTGATAGGCATCTAGTATTCCTTTTGATTTTCTACTGTTTTGCCGGTGTTACGCGGTTATTCTTCATCATTAACAAGTTTTATAACAACTTGCTTTTTACGGGAGACAAGATACGAATTTAAGGCTTGTATGTCAAGAATGATTTAGCCATAAAAGGCAGGGTATAATGACACTTTGTATTGCGTCACAAGACGGAATCAGGGCGCAATACCTAGCTATAATGCAATTGCCTGCAAATCACTCGCCCCGCTTTATCAAAAATTATCCCTTCATTTTTCAACAAAGCTTTTTTCATTTCCACACCGCCCTGAAAACCGCCAAGATGATAATTGGAGAGGATTGCCCGGTGACAGGGAACGATCAGGGGATAGGGATTACCGGCCAGAGCGTTTCCCACCGCCCGCGCTCCACCGGGTATGCCCAGATGCGCCGCGATAAGCCCGTAGGTGCTGACACGGCCTCGCGGAATCGCGTGCTCGGCGCGTAAAACCGACTGCTGAAATTTCGAACACAATGATAAATCGACAATATTCAGCGGAAACTTGATGTCCTCTCCTTCGAGATATGCCTTGATGGAAAGAGCTACCGCGTCAATTTTAGGGCAGGAATATGTTCGGGAATCCGGGAAAAGCGCGGATGTCTGAACTTCAACCGGCAGTCCCGGCCGGGGAAGCAGAACATAAACAATCCGCGGCATGTTAGTTGAACCACGCCAAATCAGACAAACACTGCCGAAAGGCGTGGGTTTAATGATCTTTTTATTCATCTGCTGACATACCTTTTATTGTTCAAACTTGCTTTTTTAGCCAGGCTCTGGCGGCCTCGATATTGGAGAACCATTTAAAAGAGAGGCCGGCATTAACAGACGTGCTTTCATGAAACGACTGATATTCCGCGTTTTGGGCAAGATCGACGCAGGCAATATTTACTCTTGGCAGATCCGAGGGATAATCCCTGACGCGAAAATACGCTTCCGTAAATCCGAAACGCCCTTTGAGCGCGCTCACATCGACCAGCACGTTTCGGGGATTTATTGACTGCGTAACAGCAATGACTTCGTTTTGCAATTTTTCGATACAATCAGCAGTTATTTCCCCTGTGATGATAATTTCCAGGATGTCTTCATTCACAGATGTCGAAAGGTTATATGTTTGCTTCTTCTCCATTTATGAACTCATATCATGGCTTTAATTATCAAAATTTGCTTGGAACATTATAACTATTCTAAATAATATTTTCAAGTATCTCCACCGCGTTTGCGACACATACCTTGCATACTTTATTAAAATAATCGTTATCCCGGAATGTCTTCTGCCCTTCTTGAGTCGTTAATTCACAACCATTTAACAAGTCGCGACAGATGTAAGAGCCGTGCATTTGGGAAAATCGATCCATGAATTCCCTTATCTTTACATACGTTTTCTCCGTGGCGCTCCGGTCTTCGTTTTCTCCCCTGCCGTACTTTGCGCTAATGACCATAATCCCGCCGCTCACCGCTCCGCAAACTTCTTCCTGCCTTCCCATGCCCGCGCCGAAGCCGCAGGCAATCCTGAGCGCCTTATCCTTATCCAAACCCAGATCGTCACAAAAAGAAAAAAGAACCGACTGCGCGCAGTTATAACCGCCCGCGAATTTGGCAACCGCCTGCTTAGCTCTGTCCATAAGTTCTCCTTATTTGCTCTAAAAGCATGTCGTCCTGTTTATGAAAGATATTTTACGTTTTACAATAAAATCTTTCAATCCAAAATTTGTATAAAAAACGAATTGAACTTTTAAAAATTACGAGTATATTTAATCCATTCCTTATCACTGTAAGATAGCTGGAAGTTTCTTCCATTCCCCCTGTTTGTGAAATAAAAAAACGAGAGGTGAACTATGAAGAAAAAAGATTATCTTCAGCGTACGTTGCTACTATCCATCTTTTTTTTAGCCCTGGGCGGCTGGCTGCTTCATCTGCGGATACATCCGCTTGCTAAAGACGCGGAAAATATCATACCTGCCGCGGCCGGTTTTATCAGCGTTGTTATCATTCCCGTCCTTTTTATGTTTCGTTCAACAATATCTTTTGCCTACCTTTTCAACGGCATGACGGTTATCATCGGCATCATTACGATGACTCATTTTTCCATTGAAAATCACCCTGATGTATGGACGCTGCAGACCATCTTATTCGGAACATGCCTGCCTGACATTTTTCTGCTTTGGGGTAAATTCGCCGTGGGCAAAGCCCTTTTTGATATGGAAGCCGTTGTGCAGCATCCCGACGACCAGGTGGTCGGCGGCAGATTTTTCCGCTTTCCCAACATGGGATTCTGGTACGCGCATGTTGTCACATTAACCACCGTTTACCTTATCGGTAAATATTTCCGGAAATAGAAGGAAGGAGGGAGCCATGAAATATTTTATATTGTTTAAACCGGGCTGGTGGATATTGCATGTCCTGGCGATTTTGCTTCTTCTGTACATAGGACATCTGTAAACCGCTTTCGTATCCCCTTCCTAAAGAGAGCGCGGGGGAGGATATGTAATAACATTTTGTGCTGTTTGACACAATCACAGGACACGCGAAAGTTTCCTGGATGTAACAAAAGAATGATCAATTTTAAAATATTTTCCGACTACATCTGCCCCTTCTGTTATATCGGCAAGGGCATTGTCGACCGGTTAAAAAAAGATTACGCAATCGTAGATACATGGGTAAGTTACGAGCTTCATCCCGAGACGCCGCCCGGCGGAGTATTGCTGTCGGACAGATTCAGGGATTATGATCTTAATGCGTTTTATGACCAATTGCGCAAACGGGGAAAAGAATTAGGCGTTGTCTTCGGCAGTCACAAGGTTCTTTCCAATTCCAGATTGGCGCTGATGGCCTCTGAATTTGCGCGTGATCACGGCCGATACGATTCTTTTCACAAGGACATGTTTCACGCGTATTTTACCGAAGGCCTGGATATCGGTAAGCCCGATGTGATTGCCGCCGTTGCCAAAAAAAGCTCCCTTGATGAAAAGGAGATGTTAAGCGCCGTTCGCGAGGGCCGTTACGAATCGCGCTTGAATAACGCCAGAAGAGAAGGAGCATCGATCGGCTTGACGGGCATCCCCCTGTTCATCATAGAGAACAAATATCAAATCGTCGGGGCCCAGCCGATACAAACCTTCCGTGATTTTCTGGATAAAATTAAATGAGGAAATACCTGGTTTGATTGAAACACAAATATTTTGAAGGAGCAACTCTATGGAATTTACTTTCGCCCATAATAATTTCAATGTGCTTAATCTGGAAAAAAGTATTGCCTTTTACAAAGACGCCCTGCAACTTACGGAAGTCCGGCGAATCAAAGCGCCGGACGGAAGTTTTATTCTCGTGTTTCTCGGCGATGGTAAAACACCGCATCAGTTGGAGCTCACGTGGCTAGCCGACAGAAAGGAGCCTTACAATCTGGGCGACAACGAATTTCATCTGGCTTTTAAGGTGGATGATTTTACCGCCGCCCATGCTCTGCATGAAAAAATGGGCTGTATCTGCTTCGAAAATAAAGCCATGGGAATCTACTTCATCAATGACCCGGACGATTACTGGCTCGAAATCATCCCGCAAAAGCGATGATGTCCGGCGGATTCCTTCTCAGCACAATAATGACAGATATCAGGATGGTCTGAAACTAATCGAGTGCTCCGTTTTTTTTCAAAAGCGCTGCGACAGCCTCGGCCAGACGGCGATATCCCGCGGCGTTGGGATGAATTAAATCCGACTTTAGAGAATCATCGGCCAATATGCCGGATAATGTTTTTTCTTCCAGAGGAATTTTAAGTTCTTTGGCTATGTCGCGATACATCGGCGCCGGTGAGACCCAAAGACCGAGCGATGGCACCGCGATTAAAACAACCGCCACGCCTCTTTGCCTGGCAAGTCCGACCATTTCCCTGATGTTACGGGCTGTCTGCTCACGGCTCAACTGCCGGAGAGTATCGTTGCCGCCGTGACATAAAATCAACAAGGCCGGCTTTTCCGTATCCAGTACTTGCGGCAGACGGGACAAGCCTTCGGCGGTGATTTCTCCCGGCACGCCCGCGTTAATCACTTTTCTGCCGATCATTTGTTCCAAAACGGCGGGATAGCTCTCTTGCGGCCCTGCGCCGGTGCCGAAAGTTATACTGTCGCCAAACGCGACAACAACATCACTTTTACCAAGCACAGGGAGCGAGGCAGGCTTCTGACAGGCCGCCAGTACAAAGACTGCCAAAATCGCCGGCAGCAGTAATATTACATTCAGGGATTTTTTTATAGTCATATATTCACCTGATGTTATCCACAATAAACACGATGATGCCTCAGGCAGGCTCATTTAAAAATGTTTACGAATATTTGTCAAGAAAAGCCTTTGCGCGAAAGGTTTTTTCATTCAGGACAAAACCTTTCGGATAAAAATAATTGACATGCAAACGGCTTTCCCCCTATACTCCCTGCAACCAAAAAAAGCAGAGCCCTGTCAATCCGTAATCAGAACAGGTTCATCATCAGATTATTAAACTGGCCGTATAAAGGCTGAAATAAAAAAGAGAGGTGTCCATAATGTTTAAAAAAATGTTATTTTTGTTTGCAGCCATTCTTGTCCTTGCATCCACCGGCTACGCGAAAGAAGTTGCCGATGTAGACATGCCGGATAACATCCTGGTTGGCAATGATGTTCTGGTACTAAACGGGGCCGGAGTCAGAACGAAATTATTTGTTAAAGCTTACGTGGGCGGACTTTACCTTAAGCAAAAAAGCGGCGATGCCACCGCGATCATAGACGCCGATGAGACCATGTCGGTCAAGCTTCAAATCACATCCAAAATGATATCGGGAAAAAAGATGGAACAAGCCACCCGTGAGGGCTTTAGTAATTCCACGAACGGCAACACGGCACCTTACAAAGACAAGATAGATACGTTTGTTTCAACGTTTAAGGATAACATCAAACCAGGCGACGTGTATGATATTATATATACGCCCGCGGAGGGAACGAAAGTATATAAAAATAAAGAGCTTAAGTGCACGGTACAGGGACTGGATTTCAAAAAAGTGCTTTTCGGAATATGGCTCGGCGTCAAACCGGCTGATAAAGATTTAAAAGCGGGGATGCTGGGCAAATAAGAGCAAAAGAAATTTTTACCGTTTCAAACTTACCGGGGCGCAAAGACGCATGAATGATATGAGTCTTTGCGCCTTGATTATTTATGGAAGCAATGGTTAATTCTCCGTTTGATAATGCAAGTTGACATACCGGTCTTTTGCTCTTATACTTTTTAAAAGTAAGGAGATTTGTTATTAAATCATCGTTTAAGAAAAGGCGCTGGTTGTAAATAAAAATCTACACGGTCAGCACATTCGTGCTGCCCGGCAAATAAGACAAAGCAGGAGGAATCAACATGTCAGATCTGCACGCGTATTTAGGCCCACAGTGGAGCGATGAAGCGCTCAAAAGACTTCAGTCGGAACTTACCCCGGATAAAATGAATAAGGTCACCACATCGATGTCCAACATTTACAAAAACTGTCCCGGCGGGGTGGAGAAATTTTTATATGTTGAATGCAAAGACGGGAAAGTGACCCGGTTTGAAACAGGAACAGGCGAACCTCCCAAGGCTGAATTTTTAATCATTGGCGATTATGAAATTTTTGCCAGAATTTCCCGCGCGGAACTGGGCGCGCAAAAGGCGATGATGACCGGGAAACTTAAACTAAAAGGCAATCTGGCCAAAGCGCTGAAACTCGCGGCCGTGTCAGACAGAATGAATAAAGTTCTGGCCAAGATTCCAACGCAGTATTAAGGGGAGGCAGCATATGACCAGAATATTGGATCCGAAAGACAAGTATTATATAGACAACCCGGGACGCGTCGCGGCAATACAGGCCGAAATGCATAAGCGGGGCATCGATGTGTATCTCGGCTCGCGCATACGCACCATGAGTTTTGTCATGGATACATTCTGTCCGTGGAGAAGTTATATTATCATTCCGCCCCAAGGCCAGCCAACCTATTTTACCTTTGTCGTTGACGCGATGCGTGTCGGTGACGAAACATGGCTGGATACCGACCATGTTCGCGCCTATGGGCCAATGGGCGGTATGGATCAGGTCTCCGCGATAACCGATTTCATAAAAGACGACCTCGGGATTAAAAAAGGACGTCTCGGATATGAGGACGGAATTTCTTCTTATACAGCCGAAGGAAATCTTTCCCATTGGGAATATACCCACTTTAAAGACGCTCTGCCCGATTTTGAATGGGTAAACTCGCACGACATTATCGATGCGCTTTCCCTGATCAAAGACAGGGGCACCATTGAACGTTTTCGCGCCGCTTCGCTCATGGTCGATGAGGGACACAAGGCGGCGCGAGCGGCGCTTGAGCACGGCGGATACAAAGGAATGACGGAAACAGTGATTGCCGGTATCGCGGCGCTGGCCATGCGCAAAGCAGGCAGTGTGTCCGAGTGGAATTTCGCGGGACTCAATGAAATTTCCAGCGGATACCGCACGGGATTGGGCGCGTGTACGCCGCCCACAACCAAGGAGATTAAAGCGGGCGAGCCGCTGATGCTGGATTTTCACGCGATGTTTAAGCTGGCTCTGGGCGACCATTCGCATAATTATCTGATCGGACCCGCGACAAAACGTCAGCGCTGGCACGCGGATAATTTTGTCGCGATTGTTCAGAAAGTCATCTATAATTACCGCGCGGGCACAACACCCGGAACGCTTGCCGCCCTGATGATGGATTTCGCGGAGGGCCGCGGCTGCGGCGATTTTATCCAGCCCGCCTGTGAACACGGCATCGGTCTTTTCGGTGATGAATGGCGGATAGGCGCAATTGTTAATCCCGACCTTCCCTACTGGACCGACCAGGACCATGTCTATCAGGAAAATGAAATGGTCGTCTGCGCGATGCAGTATGCCGCGCCGGAAGAGAATATCGGATTCCGGTATGAGAATGATATTGTCATCACTAAAGACGGCTGCGAAATTATGTCAAAATATCCTCTCGGCATAGAAGAGATTTCATAAACCCTTTCATCCCCCCGGCGCAAAACATCGCGCCGGGGGGATGATGGTCCGGCAACTGCCTTCAAAATTGGATAACATCAATGATGTAAACCGTTTCAGAAACCAATGCCGGGAAAAATAGAAACATGAGAAAATCAATATTAAGAAATTATATTGGATTGTTTTTCCTGGCGGCCATACTTTTACCGTCAGGTTGCGCTACGTGCAAGTCGGCCTCTGCGATCGGTCCGCGTCCTTTGGCATGGGCTGTCCAAATGAAGAGCACCTGCAATGTATCTAATTTTTACAGGATAAACAAAAATCTTTACAGAAGCGCGCAGCCAACCGAAATCGGATTCGCGCAACTTGCTGATCCCGGGGTTGGAATCAAGATCAAGACGATTATTGATCTGAGAGAATTCCATGGGGACGAAGGCCGCGCTATCTTGTCGAAATTGCGTATCGAACGAGTACCTATGAACGCGGGTGAAGAAGACTCGAACGTGATTGACCAGGATGTGATCACGGTTATGAAGATTGTCTCGAATCAAAAAAACGGGCCGTTTCTTATTCATTGTCTTTATGGCTCGGATCGAACAGGTTTGATGAGCGCCATGTACCGGATCATTTACCAAAGGTGGACGAAGGATCAGGCGATTGATGAAATGGTCAACGGGGGATACGGTTTTCATACCATGTGGTACAATAACATTATTGAATACATTCAAAGAGCGGATGTTGACAGGTTGCGAAAACAAATTCATTCAAAATGAACGCATGTTTTGATATAAGATTATCTCACTTCAAGGGAAATAGATAAATAATAAATTTGGGGAAATATTCCTTACTGCAAAATATAATTTTAGGGCTCTCCCTTGCCGCCCCGCTTGGACCGGTCAATCTGGAAATTATTAAACGCGGATTGAACTTTGGATTCAGGCAGGCCTTTCTTACAGGCCTGGGCGCGATGAGCGCCGACGCGACTTACCTGACGCTTATCTTTTTCGGCCTTACGTCTTTTTTAAATATCTCCCTCATAAAAATTGTTCTCGGCGTCGCGGGAAGCTTCGTTTTGATTTATCTTGGTTTGGTCAGCGCGAAAGAGTATTTTTACAAAGCCGCTCTGGAAAATCAATCGCGCCGCGTTTATCAAAATTCTTTTATAACCGGCTACGTTCTGGCTATTTCAAGCCCGATGACCATTATCTGGTGGACAGGCGTTTTCGGAGCCCTGCTTATGTCGCAAACCGGCGCGCAAACGAATTTATCCGCTTTTTTATCATGTCTTTCCATTTTGCTTGGCTGTTTTATCTGGGTGTTTTTCCTTGCCGCCTCTCTGCACTGGGGCAAAAAAATCATTCATGAAAAAATGACGGGATATATTTCTTTGATCGCCGGAATATTTCTGATCGTGTTCGGGATTTATTTTTTATACCGGACGATCATGTTGATTGCGTAAAGACATCTTCATCAAAAATATATTTTTTTTGAAAGGAATCTACATGTTTCAATGGTTTGCCAATCGCCGCCGCGAAAAAATCATGGCCGTTCCATTTCCATCCGCGTGGAAAGACATCATCCAGCGCAATGTTGCCCATTATTGCATGCTGAACGACGCTGAGCGTAAACATCTGCGCGAATTGATCCAGGTATTCATTGCCGAAAAAAATTGGGAAAGCGCGGGCGGACTTGAACTGACCGACGAAATACGCGTTACCATCTCCGCGCAGGCCTGTCTGCTTTTACTGGGATTACCCCACAACTATTATCAGAATGTGGAAACCATCATTGTTTATCCTTCCACGGTGGTTCCACCCCGGCGTAAACTTGGTTTTTTTGAAACCGCGCAGGCGCCGGTAGAACTCAGTCATCCGATTATCGGCCAGGCCTTCCGGCAGGGGCCTGTCATCATTATTTGGGACGCGGCGCTGCAGGGCGGCCGCCATCCCGAATCAGGTCATAACGTTATCTATCACGAATTCGCCCACAAGCTGGATATGCTCGACGGCGCGGCTGACGGCACGCCGCCGCTTCGTGACAGGGCGGAATACCGCGACTGGGTAAAGACGTGTTCCGCTGAATACCTTCGCCTCAAACACGATGCCGAACGTGGTAAAAAATCATTTCTCAATGCCTACGGCGCTACCAACGAAGCTGAATTCTTCGCTGTGGCAACCGAGCAATTTTTTGACCAGCCCCGTTTGATGATCAAACACGCGCCCGATCTTTACAGGGTGCTCAAAGAATATTACCGGCAGGATCCTTCTTCGCGTTTGGGACAAAATAACTGTAAGGCCTAAAAAAACGGGTGAAGCATATTAAAATGCTTCACCCGCAGTTGCTTAATATCTAATGATTTACTGTCTATTCATTCATCGCGTATTCGCCGTTTAAGGCATACACGTATTTTGTCCATATCCTGTTGTACTGGGCATCATCTCCCTGTGCCTTGATCAGCATGATATCCTTGCAATAGGCGCGCTGTTCATCCTTGGTGTTGTGCATGCCGTAAATCTGCAGGGCAAAGCGGGCAAAGTCACGCACCATAAAATCAAAAATCTGATTGACGACATCCGCGTCCATATTGTCAAATTTGGCCTGTTCCAGAATCAGCTGACCATAAACAACGATGGAGAACATCTCTCCCACCGGCAGCGACCATGAAGGATCCATGTCCTGCGCCTTGTCCGGACCCGCTTTTTCCAGCAATTCTTTGAAGAGATTAATCTGCTGAATGAAGATGGCCACATTCGGAAGCTGTTTGTTGGCTTCAAAGACCGGCTTGTAATCGTGGAACTGAACCGCGCCCAGTCCCTTGGTCGGTCCCTGATTAAACAGGAAAAGATCGTCCTTGAGAGAAAATTCCGGAGAAACCGGAGCGTACTGAGCAGGACTAAAAAAGTAGTTCTTCATGAATTTGCGAATAAGCTGGACGTTCACATGAACCGTCCCTTCGAGTTTGGATGGTCCCCGGATATCGCAGGCGCCCATGGAGAAATAGGTGTCCTTTTCAAAACCTTTGGCGGCGACGACGTCCCAGAGCAGATTAATCACTTCCTCAGCCTGCAGAGTTACTTTCATCTTACTGGTGGGATTGTAAAGAAGATAGCGTCTGTCTTTATCATTGGCATTGCGGAAATAGTCGGTGGAACGGCGCTGGTAGAGTTTCATTCCCACGATACGCAGCCAGGCGTCGATGAAATTTTTCCGCACATGCGGCATATCGGTTACGGGCATGCCGTAGAGTATCCTGTTTGCCGCGTGGGTTATTGACTCATAAAAGCAGTGTTCCGCGACACCGATGGAAGCGGGGCCGATGTTAAACTTGCCGATGTTCACGGTATTAAGGCCGGAATCCCAGGCATGAGAACCGCGGGAAAGAATATCGTCCGCGGTAATGGGATAATCATGGAGCGCGAAGTTGGAGACGTATTCCTGATGGGAAATAACATTCTTTTTGAGCTCGTAAGCTTTGTTTTTATAATTGGTGACGAAGAAAACATAATCGTCGGTGCCGTCCTTAACCTTGCCCAGCGTTGAAACCATCTCGGCCTCATTGCCGTTGCCTATGTAATATTTTTCACCGTTTGCCACCCATGTGCCGTCTTTTTGCGGCGCAAGAATCGTTTCGGTGGAATAGATATCCGCGCCGTGCGTTTTTTCGGACAGGCCGAAGGCAAATATCGCCCCTTTTTTCAGTAACTCCGCGGCCTTTTTCTTGGCCTTTTCATTGGGGCTCATCCAGATGGGACCAAGCCCAAGAATACTGACCTGAAAGCAATACCAGTAACCCAAACCATAAAAAGCCAGAAGTTCACTGTATTCGCTGTTGCGGGCCGTGTCCCAACGGCAATCCGGATCGCCGCCGCCGTACTGGCTGGGGGTAAGAAGCTTGGCAAAGATTTGCTCTTTGGCAATGAAATCGACAAACTCGCGATACCATACTTTTTTATTGAAATCTTCAGTAAGTTTGGTCTTTCCGAACTTCTCGAAGAAAGCAACGGTCTTGTCCATAATATCCTTTGAACCTTTGTCGGCCATGAGGCTCTGATATTTTTTGGGCTGCAACAGATAATTCATTTGACTCTCCTTTCATGTAACAATCATTTTTTTGATTTATATCGTCTTCAAAACAATATTCTGTAATATGCGTTAAAGTATCTACGCTTTTTTTTTAAAAAGCGCCAGTATAAAAATTAACCTATCGATAAAACAGGCGATTATCGTTACTTTCAATTTTTACGCGGCCGGCATGGTCGTGAAAACGCCGCGCGGATCCACCTGGGTGCGTATGATCTTCAAGGCCTCGTCCGTGATCAATTTCGTCTCGGGAATCCCGCCTTCCGGCTTAAGAAGCTCAAAACCGGTGAGAGACTGAGCGATCTCAAAATTGACGCCGGGGGTCAGGGATTTTACCCTCATGCGTTTGCTGACCGGCTCGAAATCGTAAACACCCCACGGGCTGATCACGGCCGCCGGTCCCTTGCCGATAAGACCGGCTTCCTTGCGCGAATTGCCTCCGGTCAGATATCCCACGGAGGTGATAAAATCAACCTTTTCCGGGAACTTATCCGGTGTCTGGAGTCCAACCAGCACCATATTTTCCGTCAGGGAGGAAAGATCGTTATTACCGCCGCTGCCCGTCATTCGAACCTTGGGTTTGTGAAAATCTTTGCCGATCATGTGGGTGTTCACATTGCCGTACATATCCACCTGGGCAAAGCCTAAAAATCCGATATCCACATATCCGTTGTAGCACTGCGCGAAAGAATAGGACATCTCCATGACGGTCGGGGATTTGCGCCAGGTAAAAGGGCAGCCTACCGACCAGGGCATGTCGCCTTCAATCGGATCCTGTCCGCCTGATTCGTAGACTAATGTAATATTGGGGGCATGAGTTTTCTTGGCCAGAATCCCTGCCACCATGGGAATTCCTGTGCCGATATAAACGATCGCATTATCATAAATTTGCTGCGCTATAATATACGCCAATGTTTCTAACGGATTGGCGGGAGCATTTAAGTCTTGCATGGCGTCCTCCTTAATTAATAGAAAAGTCCTGAATCATGATTCAGGGTATACTCTTCGTAGGTAAAATCGATGTCTTCGTTGTCGCCCTCAGCGGCTTTGGTTTGGCGGCGGGCCTCGGCAATCCACTTGGCACCGCCCAGCTTATCGACGAATTCAAACTGATCCTTGGTGCCTAAAACCCATTCATCAAGAAACGCCTTCATATTTTCGTCGGAGACACCGCCGAAACGGATGAGTTTTTCCCACCACTGACGGGACCAGTAGTAACATCCGGGCATATTGCCGGGCACCGCCCCAAAAGGCATTTCCACCACAGCATCGGCATAGAAAAACGGAATAATCTGTCCCTGTTTGTTGTAGCGTATGTCGTTTTCGGGAACAATTTCTTCGGCGGTGATGATGAGCTTGCGGGTCGCGGCCGCCACGGCCAGATCATTCACCGCGGGACCGTAAATATAGGCATTACCGAATTTATCCGCCGCGTGACAATGAACGATCGCCACGTCGGGATACAGGGCGGGAATAAAAACCACGGGATCATGATAATTACTTAAGGGGTTCTGCATGACCTTGAGGTAGGGATTGTAGCGAACAATATCACTGCCGAGCATTTGCTTGCTGAAGACTCCCGGAGTGCCCAGTTGGGCGGCTTTGAAGCCCAGAGCCACGCCTCCATGGCTCCATTCGGAAAGGATCTTAAGCCGCTGGGCCTTCAGCATGCGGTCATAGCTTTTATCAATACCGCGCATTTCCACGCCGACGTATGAGTTGTGGGAATAGTAGACGCAGCCATACACGATTTGAAAACTCTGATTCGTGTTTGGCGCTCCGATCATTTGAAGATTCTTTTTACCCTGACGAATAATCTCATGAAATGCCTGGTGTGGTGTCCGTACATACGAAAAACCGCCATCGGTCATTATATCGCCGTCCTGCACAAATGTTGAGATAGCCTCTTTAAGAGACATTCGTTTATCTTTTTTGGCGTGATCTTTCTTCAGATGCGCCTCGCGGGCCGATTCAAAATCCACCAACCTGTCCAAAATGGACGTATCGCTCAACCTGAGGTTTTCGACCGCCTCCTGATTGTAGAGATACTTTGTCATATACATACCTCCTTACTGCATTTTGCTGCATAACAATATTTTATCTATCCTACACCGACAACATTTAACGGTCAAGTATTATTCGATATCGTTATTTCAAGCTATTGATATCATTATAAAATATCTGTGACCGACAGTCAATAATTTTGACTGGCTTTTTTCTTAACATTTTTGTTCCTTATAAAATAATTGGCGCGGATTAAAGATAATAAGGACTAAAATCAATGATAAAAATATATGCGGTAAGCTTTCATTTATGATAAAAAGTAAAGATCATTAATGATTTACCAAAATCCGGTAAATCTTTGATTATTATTAAAAATCGCGGGGCAGTTCATCCAGCTGGGCCAGCGAAAACACGGGGCCGTCTTTACAGACATACTGACTGCCGACGTTGCAGCGGCCGCATTTTCCTATGCCGCACTTCATGCGCATCTCCAGCGACGTCAGAATGTTCTCCTTGGAAAAACCCAACTCAAAAAAGACCGGCAGCGTAAATTTGATCATAATGGGCGGACCGCAGATGACGGCTACCGCATTCTTGGGAGAAGGCGCCGTTTCCTTGCAGACAGCGGGAACAAAACCTTCCCGGCCATTCCAGGTCGCGTCACCCTTGTCAACGGTCACGACCATTTTGATATCGTCTCTCTTTTCCCAAGCGGCAAGTTCGTCCTTATAAAGGAGCAGGCCCGGATTTCTTGCGCCGTAGACCACGGTAATCTCGCCGAATCGTTTCCGGTTGTCCTTGTACAGCATGTAATTAATCAGCGAACGCAGGGTCGTAAAGGCAAAACCGCCGCCAACCACCACGATATTTTTATTCTCCAGAAATTCAATCGGCCAGGAATTGCCCAAGGGACCGCGAAGGCCGATTTGAGCGCCCTCATCCAGATCATGAAGAGCGGCCGTCACCATACCCGGCACGACCGTTCCGGCTCTCTGAACGGTAAATTCAACATAGCCCGGATCCGTAGGTGAAGAGGCGATGCCGATGGGCGATTCCCCCCTGCCATAAATGGACAGCTCGCCAAATTGCCCGGGTGTGTATTTAAATTTTTCTTCGTCTTCCTTGTTCAGAAAAGTCAGCCGGAATGTTTTGATATCGTTCGTATCAACTTCGTTTGTGATCCTGGCAATCTGAACCGGTACAGGTATGTAAGGGTTGTTATTTGACATCTCTTTTCCTCAAAAATGTTTCTTCAATGCACGCAGCTTAAACTTTTTGCGCTTCTTCGACAATCGAATATATATCAATGTTGACCGGACAGGAACGCGTGCAGCGTCCGCAGCCAACACAGGAAATTACGCCATATTTTTTCACATGATACGAATATTTGTGATTGATTTTCTGCCTTAATCTCTGGAAAACCTGTGTTCTGGGATTATGGCCGCTCGCCTCCAGCGTGAAATCCGTAAACATACAGGCATCCCACACTCTGCGCCTCGTTCCTTTGCTGAACATTGTATCATCGCAAATGTCAAAGCAGTAACAGTTCGGGCAGACAAACGTGCAGATACCGCAGCTCAGGCACGCGGACGAAACTTTTGTCCAGAAATCGGTGTTATTAAAAATGGCTTCCAGTTTTTTGGCAACGACGTCCTGATCGATGCACTGAAAACGTGTTTTATATTCCTTGCCTTTTTTCAGAGTTTCTTCAAAATATTTTTCATCAACCGCGCCCGCGTCAACAAGGGTATTAAGCCCCGCGAGAAGCTCCTCACCTTTAGGGGTAATGCTTTTGAGCAGCAAATCCTTGTCTGTCTTCACCATGAAAACATCGCTGCCTTCGGTATCCGCCGCATAAATTCCCAGCGAATTATAAAAATCGGCGGCATCAACCGGTTTATTCAAATCGAAGGCATAGCCGAATATGGTCGCTGCTTTTCTTCTCTGGCTCCAATAGGGATCAATGATTCCCGCGGCATTGAAGTGAATATCCATAATGGAGAAGCTTTTGACGTCGCAAGGACGGACTCCAAACAGGAACACCGGTTTCGGATCCATGGCTACCTCTTCGGCCTCCGATACGGGTTTGCCCGTATTATATTTAACAAAATCCTCCTTATGGGGGAAAAACGCTCCCTTCGGGCTCAGGATGGTATTGTAGAAATTCAGATCAACTTTTTGCGGATCTTTAATCTCCGCGAAGTTATGACCGGAGGCTTCTTTCACAGGGGCAAGAAGCGACCCCTTATCCATCAACGCCGCTGCCAGTTCGGGTATTTTTTCTATGGCTGTTTTCTTCAACACAAACCGCTCCTTACTCCAAAATTTTGTCTGAATCTTCCACCCGGAAATTGACCAGCACGGGCTTGTCTTCTATGCTCATACCGGACGCCTGCTTAAACATTTCCTCGCACTCCTTGGCCACCTTTTTATGGAAAAGATATAAAGGAATATCCACCGGGCACGCGCGTGAACATTCGCCGCAGTCAATACAACGTCCGGCCAGATGCTGAAAACGAGTCAGGTGATACATCATGTTACCGGGAGACTGAGGCGCCTTGTCGGCCCATTTTGGTTTTAACTGATCGATAAAGCACGGGTCGCAATAACACATCGGACAGGCTTTGCGGCAGGCATAACAGCGAATACATTTATCCAGTTGACTCTTCCAGAATTCCCATCGGGCTTCATGGTCCATCGCTTCATACTTGGCCAGAACATCGTAGGGGGAAGCCGCCTTCTGTCCGTGAATTTCCTCGCCCAGTAAAACATCGTAAAGAACAGGATTAACCATACCGCACGTGGTTTGGCTGTCGATGGCTTCGCCTGTCTTGGCATTTTTCATGCCGCTTACGGGAATACCCAGGAGCACCATGTTTTCTCTCTTGACTTTTTCTTCCTGGATCAACTGAACCACCGCGCGGCTGTCGGCCGGCTTCACGGCGATGGCAATTTTTGTCCCCTGCGGATAACGAACGAGATAACGGGCCATGTTATGGGTGCAGTATTCGTTGAATACGATATTTTCGACGTCCGCAACACTTTTTGCCGCGTAAGGCATCGGATGTTGTTCGTCAAAGCCTTTTCCGTACGCCAGCACCACGGCCACTTCGCCGGACTCTAAAAGCCTTTTGGCTTCCTTCTTTAAATTTTCTTCGATTTTTTTAAAATCAGTCATATTATCTCCCAACCCTACTCCTGAATCTTCATCTTCGTCTGGGGGCCAAGATTCTTAATTTGAGTTGTAAACTCCTCAATAACTTCCGCAAATCTGTTGCCTTCGGAAGCGGAAATCCATTCCACCCGGAATCTCCCCGGTTCTATTCCCGCAAATTCCAGTATCTTTTTGGTCGTGGCAAGCCTTCTTCGCGCGTAGAGATTTCCGGTATTATAATGGCAATCTCCGGGATGGCAACCGCCCACAAGAACGCCGTCCGCACCAAACTGAAGAGCTCTGAATATAAAGGAAGGATTGATGCGGCTTGAGCACATAACCCGGACAACCCGGACATTCGTCGGATACTGCAATCTGGTTGTGCCGGCAAGATCCGCTCCCGTGTAAGTGCACCAATTGCAGGCTATACCCAATATTTTCGGTTCAAACGACATATATATTCCTCTCAATAAAATCATTGCATGGCGTAATAAAAAGTTCCAGAGGCAAGGCGCGCGATTTTCGCGAAGCGAAAAGAAGCGCAACAAAGCAGACGGGCGCTTTTATAATGCCATACCTAAAACTCCATGAGTCCTTCCATCTCCGCCAAAACCTGCTCGTTGGTAAAGTGACGGGCAATAATAGCCGATGTCGGGCAGACCGACGCGCAGCAACCGCATCCTTTACACAGAGCCTCATTAATTTCCGAAACCCGTTTATCAGGATTATATGAAGGAGCGCCGTAAGGACACACCCGCACGCAGTTCTGGCAACCGCAGCATGCCGCAGGATTGACCATCGCCGTGGTCGCGTCAAGTTCCATTTTGTCATTGGAGATAATCGTTAAAGCTTCCGCGGCAGCGCCGTTTGCCTGAGCTACAGTATCTGGAATATCTTTCGGGCTTTGACAAACACCGGCGATAAAAATACCTTCTGTCATGGTAGCCAGAGGCGCGAGCTTGGGATGCCGCTCCATGAAAAATCCCTGCTTGTCGGTGCTCAGATTAAACAGTCTGGCAATTTCCTTCGCGTCCTCCCGCGGCACGATGGCCGGTGAAAGAACAACCATATCCACGGGCACTTTCATAAATTTACTGGTAATGGTATCTTCCGCTTCCATAATCAGACGGCCGGGCTCCTCTTCACTTTCCGTGACACGGGCGCCTTTACCGCGTATAAACTTAACATCTTCTTCTATCAGACGGTTGTAAAATTCCTCATAACCCTTTCCCGCCGCTCTCATGTCAATATAAAACTGGTAAACATCGGCGGAGGTTTTTTCTTTGAAGAGATGAGCGAATTTAAGCGAGTACATGCAGCAGACACGGCTGCAATGTTCCTGATAATTTTTATCACGGCTGCCGATACAATGCAGGATGGCGATGGATTTCGGTTCCGACCCGTCTCTGAGCGTCACCTTCCCGCCGGTGGGCCCCGCGGAATTAAACAGTCTTTCGACTTCCAGCGAGGTATAAACGCCCGGATATTTGCCGTAGCCGTATTGAACAAGCGGTTTGGTATCCATCAGATTATAACCGGTCGCTACAATGACCGCTCCGACTTTTACCGTGGTGAACGTATCCTGCTGTTCGTAATCAATCGCTTTCTGTTCGCAGACTTTCTGGCAAAGTTTGCACTTGCCTTTGATAAAATAAGTACAGGACTCTTTATCGATAACAGGTTTTTGCGGTACGGCCTGCGGGAAGGGAATGTAAATCGCTTTTCTTTTTACCAGCCCTTCATCCCATTCAGAAACGCCTTTGCCGGGACATTTTTCCGTGCAGGCCAGACACGCGTTACACTTGCTGTGATCGACATAACGCGCCTTCTGTTTAACCGTAATATCAAAATTGCCGACATATCCCTTGACCTCGCTTACTTCGCAATAGGTCATTAAATTTATATTCTTGTGCTGTAAGACCGCGTCCATCTTGGGCGTCAGAATGCAGGCGGCGCAATCCAGCGTGGGAAACGTTTTATCGAACTGGGCCATATGGCCGCCGATGGTCGAATTCTTTTCGACCAGATAAACTTTTTTCCCGGTATTGGCCAATTCCAGAGCGGCCTGAATCCCGGCGATACCGGCGCCGATTATCATAACATCGGGGTTGACGTCGATGACACGCGAGCTCAGCGGCGCCAGATTCCGCGCCCGGTAAACGGCGCCATTCAAGAGCGCCTTTGCTTTCGCCGTGCCTTCTTCGATATCATGCGTTACCCAGGAAAGCTGTTCACGGATATTAACGACGGTCAGCAGATATTGATTCAAACCCGCGTTTTCAATCACTTTGCGGAATGTTTTTTCATGCATCAGCGGTGAACAGGCGGTAACAATGACACGATCCAGTTTATATTGCTTGATATCGTTGGCAATCATCTCCTGTCCGGGCGTGGAGCACATGAACTTGTAGTCCCTTGCTATAACAACGTCAGGAAGTGTAGCCGCGAACTCGGCCAGTTCACTGACGCGAACCGTCTTGGCTATATTCAAACCGCAGTGGCAAACAAAAACACCAATTCTGCTCATACTATCTCCCTACTTTTTTCCTTCAGAATCATCATTCTGACTTTATTTATTTTCAACTGCGTTAAACGTTGCAGGTATCCGCAACCGGCTCGTCAATATCAATTCCCAGGCTCTCCAGAGCAAGTTCCGTGACATCCTTCACTGAAATCTTATCATCAGCATTGAGCGTCCGGATGCTGTCTTCAAACATGGTAATGCAATACGGGCAGGACGTAGCCAGAATAGACGCTCCCGTAGAAAGCGCCTCTTCAATTCTCAGATCGCTTAAACGTTCTCCCTTGAGTTTCTCCATCCATAATCCGCCGCCGCCGCCGCCGCAGCACATGCTTTGTTCGCGGCTGCGTTTCATCTCGACAAATTCAAGGCCCGGTATGGCCCTGAGCACATCGCGCGGCGCGTCATAAACACCGCTGTGCCGTCCCAGATAGCAGGGATCATGATAGGTGACCTTGACGCCGCCAAAATCTTTCTTGGGGGCAAGCTTGCCTTCCTTTATCTTTTGATCAATCAATTGACTGAGATGGATGGCTTCATAATCCTGGCCGTAATCTTTCTTGAAGGACGCCAGGCAGTGCGGTGATACGGTAATGATTTTGCTCACACCGGACGTATTGAAGAAATTCAGATTATTGTTTTTCAGCCGGTCGAACAACTCCAGATCGCCGACCTTTTTTAAGCTCTCGCCGCAGCAATTGACTTCCGTGGACGGCAACCCCCAGCTGACTCCCATCTGATTCAAAACCTCAGCGGCAGCTCTGGCGAGTTTATTATTGCGGGGATCATAACAAACGGTACAGCAGCTAAAAAACAAATATTCTGTTTCTTTGGTGTAAAGAGGGTATTTTTCCTTGGCCCAGGCGTTGCGGTTGGCCTGATCGCCCGACCAGGGATTTCCTCTGGCTGACATGGAACCGACAAATGCGCGCAAACTCTGCGGCAGCAGACCGCCTCCGCTATAGACATTGCGGATGGCCGTAACCACGTCAATTATTTCGACACCGCGGGGGCATCTGTCCACACAGAACTTGCAGGTGGAACAACCCCACATAAACTCTTCAATGCCGTCCATGCCCAACTGGCCAAAACGGACAAGCTTGCGGATATTAAAATGGGTGATCGGGGTCCATGGACAGGTGCCTGAACAGGTTCCGCACTGATAGCATTTTTTCAGCGCCTCGCCGCCGGCATCCATTATCGCCTGGGACATTTCAAGGTAAGGCGTAACTGTTTGTGACATTCAACATCTCCCGTTATTTAGAGATCCATTTATATTGATTATATACGGCAATCTCAAATTATCAAAATCATTTTTCAAAAATTGCTTCACTTTTAATAAAAAGGGGAACCAGCAGGTTCCCCATAAAATTTAATTTTTGAAGCACCTGAGTTCTTCTAATATTCAGGCGTTAATTTATCCAGTTCCGCCAGAGAAAATACAGGCCCGTCCTTGCAAACATATTTACTGCCCACATTGCAGCGTCCGCATTTGCCGATCCCGCACTTCATTCTCATTTCCAGAGAAGTAATAATGTTTTCCTTGGAAAAACCAAGATCAAAAAATACCGGCAATGTGAAGCGGATCATGACAGGAGGCCCGCAAATCACCGCGACAGCGTTTTCCTTGCTGGGCGCGACTTCCTTACATACAGCGGGAACAAAACCTTCCTTGCCCTTCCAGGTCGCGTCGCCTTTGTCAACAGTGACATTAAGATTTAAATCGGTTCTCTTGCCCCACTCGATTAATTCATCTTTATAAAGCAACAGGCCGGGATTACGCGCGCCGTAAATGATCGTGATATTGCCAAAGCGTTTACGGTTGTCGCCGTAGATCATGTAATTGATCAGAGAGCGCAATGTGGTAAACGCAAACCCGCCGCCGACAATGACAATATTTTTGCCTTCAAGAAATTCCAGAGGCCAGGAGTTACCCAACGGGCCGCGGATGCCCATCACGGTGCCTTCTTCCATTTCATGGAGCGCCGAGGTAACTACTCCGGCTTTTTGTACGGTAAATTCAATATAGCCTTTTTGTGTCGGAGAAGAAGCGATACCGATGGGCGATTCGCCCTTGCCGAAAATGGAAAGCTCGCCGAACTGGCCGGGAATGTAATTGTATTTCGCTTCGTCTTCGGGATTTACGAATTTGAAACGAAAAGTCTTGATGTCTTTGGTATCGACCTCAGTAATGATTTTATCCACCACAACAGGATAAGGTATATAAGGATTTTGCATTACTAACTCCCTAGTTATAATTTTGAAATATCTTCAACAATTTTTCGAATATCAATATTCACAGGACAAGACATAACGCATCTGCCGCAGCCCACACAGGCAATCGCGTTAAAATTATCCACATAATACTTGAACTTGTGCATCGTTCGTTGACGCCATCTTTCTTTCTGCGAAGATCGTGGATTGTGACCGGACGTTTCCTTGGTAAACATGGGGAACATGCAGGAATCCCACGACCGGATTCGAATGCCGTCGCTGCCTTTGACCTCGTCACTGATATCGAAACAATGACAGGTGGGACACAAATAGGTGCAGGTGCCGCAAGCCAGACATTTGGCATAAATCGTGTTCCAGAAAGGATTATCGAAATTCTTGTCCAGTATCGGTTTGATTTCGTGAGCGGGTATTTTGGACTTAATCATTTCTTTGGCCTTGGCCGCGATTTCGCTTTTCCTGGTTTCCGCCGCCGCGTCGGCCTTTGTTTCACCGAAATATTTAACCAGTTTCTCTCCCTTGGGTGTAATAAACTCAACCAGATAGTGAGAACCAATATCCGTCAGCAGAATGTCCGCGCCGTCCGAGGAAACAGGCTCGCCGTCAACCGACGTGCAAAAACAGCTCGTGTAAGGCGGTTTTACACAGGCCATTGAAACAACCGTTGTGTTTTGCCGCTTGGCAATGTAGTAATCATCCTTGTATTTTTCCTGATCGAAAAGTTTATCCAGCAGGACAAAACTATGCGCGTCACAGGGACGCACGCCGAATAAAACAGACTGCTTCGCTTTGTTTTCGTCCTCGGAAAAAACCATGCCTTTTTCCGTCCGGGTATATTTCATCATTGTTTCCGTGTGCGGAAAAAATACATTCTTCGGTGCATTCTTGGAATTTAAATAAGCAAAGAAAGGTTCAGCATCCTTTTGCAAAGGTTCAAAAAGTATATTGTCTTCTTTTTTCACCGGAGCCCAAACCAGGAAATCCCCTGCCATCTTTTTGGCAATGCCCGCCAGTGCGTCTTTCTTGATTAAACGTTTTTCCATAATTTTCCCTAATTAAGAATTTTCTCCAGCAACTTTACTTAAAAAAAGCATGAAGTAAAATCAGCTTATAAATTATCAAATCAACCGCAATTCTCTCAGCAGCGGCTGAGGATCAAATATGTGTGTTTTGAACGTTTCTTTCGATCCGTCAAGTCCCAGCGCCAGCGACATCAATTCTGAAAAATAAAAGACCGGCATTTTCATCGCGCTGCTGGGCCGCATGTCCAGATTGGCCATGCACATGGGACATGCCGTGACCAGACAATTAGCGCCGGCTTCCTTCGCGGCGCCCATCAGCTTGTCGCACATGTCAATGACAATAGATGTTTTACTGATCGACATGGATCCGCCACAGCAATCCGTTTTGTATGACCAGTTTTTAACGTCGGCTCCGATTGAACCAAGAATCTTATCCATCATGAAAGGATTTTCATAATTTTCAAATTCACAAACTTCCGGCGGTCTCAAAAGCAGGCATCCGTAATAGGAAACGGGTTTTAATCCGGCCAGCGGTTTGACAACTTTGGCCGCCAGCGCGTCAATGCCGATTTCATTATAAATGATATCAATGGGATTGCGAATGGCGATGCCTCCCTGATATTTCGCGCCGATAACGTCTTCAATTTTTGCCTTCAGTTCTTTATCCGCTTTCAGGTTATGTTCAGCGGTCTTAAAACGATTAAAGCAGGCCGCACAGGGGACCATGACATCCATCGCGTTTTTTTCCGCGGCAACCAGATTGCGCGCCGACAGAGCGATAGACAAATCAAAATTAGTGTTATGCGCGGCTGACGCGCCGCAGCAGGACCAATCATCAACTTCTTTGAGTTCGATACCCAAGGCACGACTGACGGCCTTCATGGACTGATCATATTCTTTTCCCGTCGCGTGCAGCGAGCAGCCCGGATAATATGAAACTTTCAAGAGAGTAGCCTCCTTTTATACTTGTTACTTCTCTGTATCAGGCCGGTGATGGCTCGATACGAAACAATTCTGCCATTATATACTTTTTGTTTTCTCAAAAATATTTTTAACCGATTTCAAATCCTTTGTCCGCGGAGGCAAAAGCGCCAGCTTTCCTTTCAGGAACATACCCGGAGCCATCAAAGCATCCGAGAGAAGATCTCCCGATTTGAGTTTGTAATGAACCGTCATCATCATTTCGTTGATGCGACCGCCACGCTTAATGGAGGCGAGGAACGCTTCATGGAACTTCAAGATGTTCGCCTCGCGCGCGCCGACGCCGCTTTCAATCGCCATCTGCCGGAGCACATCCATCATACGGGCAATATCAATCTGATTAGGGCAGCGGGTAATGCAGGTTTCGCAAGACAGGCAAAGCCATATTGTCGAACTGTTCAAAACCTTATCACGCTGACCGTTTTGTATCATTTTGACAACTTTGTTGGGGTTATACTCCATGTGGGCAGCCACAGGACAACCGGCCGTGCACTTACGGCAATGATAGCAGCGTTGAATGGGAACACCGTTAATCTTTTTGTTTACTTCTTCCAGAAAATTTTCCATGTAAGCTCCATCATTTCAAACTAATTATGGGTTGAAGATAAAATCTTCTTTATCATGATGTTCATCATATTTGCCGAGCGGCGGCATATCTTCCATGCTGGATCCCGCGCGGTTAGCGAAAAGTTCCCAGCAATCCTTATCAATCTTCTTGAGGAATTTCCTCAAGTCAACACCCATCGGGCAAACGGAAACGCAGGACCCGCAATCAACACAGCGCCCGACCATGTGATACAGACGCATAAACTGAAACACCTGGGTATCGGTCTTATCTTCGCCGATACCTACCCACTGCGGCTGACTTTGTTCCACAAAGCATGTCGGGCAGTAACAGGAGGGACAAGCCTGACGGCAGGCATTGCAACGGATGCATTTTTCCATTTCCTTGACAAAATATGCCCAGCGTTCTTCAATCGGTTTGGCTTCAAAATCTTTTACATCGTTATATTCGGCATCGGGATTCATGGCGGGAGCATTCTGCCCTATCATGATATCGGAAATAATCGGATTGTTGAAACGGCAGGTAAGGCAGCTGTCCGCCAGAACATCTTTAAGCGCCACTGTTTTATCGCCGTCGGAAGTTTTCATTTTAATTTGTCCGCCGTCAATGGTTCCTTCGACTATATCCGCGCCGCCCACAGCGACTTTCAATCCTTTGCCATCCAGATAGCCGTCGCAGGGAACACCGATGATATAAACTTCGTCACGCTCGTATTGTCTTTCCTGCAGGTGAATGATCAGCGATCTGGTCGTGCAGCCGCGTGCCACAACACCTATGACTTTTTTCTTCCGGTCTTCCGGCTTGACACGCTTTTGCGAATTCTTATGCATCATAATCAGATCGTGTACAAACTTGGCCAGATTCTGTGTGCAGAGATTATTCCAGACAAGCTTGTCGGCTTCTTCCGGCGTGGTAATAAAACAAGGTGTTGCCGTTAATGGAAGCGTGCCTTTTTCATAGCCGATAATCACGTCGGCCTTCTTTTCCAAAAGCAGCCTTTTTGCTTCTTCCCGCAATTTTGTTTCGATGTTTTCCACAGTGATGATTTCCCCGTTTATTTTAATGATCTTTTATATTTAAAATTATTCCATCTTTTTAATTAATTTTTTAGCCGGTCCCAAAGCCTTGACTTTCGCCGTGACGCCTTTGATGACCTGCGCAAAACGATCGCCTTCGGACGCGGAAACCCAGGTAAACAAGGCTCTGTCGCCTTCCACGCCAACGTAATTAAGAAAACTTTTCAACGCGGCGAATTTACGGCGCGCAACCAGATTGCCCGATATATAATGACACTCACCCGGATGACATCCGGAAACCAGAACGCCATCGGCGCCGGACTGCAGTGCCTTCACAATGTAGAAAGGATTGATTCTTCCCGTGCAGGGAACGCGGATAATGCGCACATTCGGCGGATACTGAATTCTGCTGATTCCGGCCAAATCGGCTCCGGCATAGGTGCACCAGTTGCAGACAATAGCGACTATTTTAGGTTCCCATTCTTTATTTGCTAAATTCTCAGCCATATATTCTCCATCCAGCGGCCAAACGTCTATTCAGCCGTTTGCCTAGTTTAAATTATATATCTGTGCCAATACTTCTTCGTTATTGAAACCATTAAGATCAACGGCATTCATGCGGCACGACGCCGTGCAAACTCCGCAGCCCTTGCAAAGAACCGCGTTAACCTCGGCGCAACCTTCAGCGGCGTTAACCCTGATCGCGCTGTAGGGACAATTGATTTCGCATAGACCGCAGGCAGAACATCTTTCTTTATTAACATAAGCCGTCTTGCCTTCAGCCTGGATGAAATCAAGTGTCAAAACCATGCAGGCGCGCGATACCGCGGCGTTGGCCTGGGTGATCGATTCGTCGCTGAATTTAGGCGAATGCGACATACCGCACATAAAGACGCCGTCAGTCGCGAAATCAACCGGGCGCAGTTTAACGTGCGCTTCCAGGAAGAAGCCGTCCTGATTGGTAGGAACTTTCAGCATCTGGCCGATGGCCGCGTTTTCCGGATTCGGCACAACGCCGACGCTTAAAGCCACGATATCGGCCGGCAGAATAACCTGTTCGTTGAGAATCGGGTCAAATACTTTGACTTCCAGTTTATCGCCGGCGGCAACCACTTCCGGTTTCCGGTCTTCTTCGTAGGACACAAATTTAATATTAAGCTCGCGCGCTTTCTTGTAATAATCTTCCTTAAAAGCGAAGGTGCGGATATCGCGGTAAATAATGGTGATATCGCGTGACGGATCAGAAGCCTTGAGTTCCAGCGCGTTTTTAATCGCCTCGGAACAGCAGTAACGGCTGCAATAAGGTCTTTCTTTATCGCGGCTGCCCACGCATTGAATCATAACGATATTTTTCACAGAAGCCAGTTTGGGATCTTTCCCGTAAATCAGCGTCTCCAATTCTCTTTGCGTTTTCACCCCGGAGTTCTGACCGAATAGATATTCTTTGGGCTTGTTTTCATAAGCGCCGGTAGCCACCAGAACTACACCGTGCTCAAAAACCTTCTCGCCATCTTTGGTTTGTACCGTTGTTTTGTAGTTGCCGATGAAACCTTCAATCTTTTTAATTTGGGCGGACGTTAAAACCGTAATTAAAGGGTTTTTATAAATTTTGTCCAAAAGCCCCTTCAAATGAGCGCGCGTGTCCAAACCTTCGAGTGTCTTATACAGATGATTGTAATTACCGCCAAGACGATCCTCTTTTTCGACGATGAAAGAGGCAAAACCCTGATCTGCCAGGGACATAGCCGCTGTCATACCGGCCAAACCGCCGCCGATAATCAATGCCTGATGATTAACAGACAGCTGACCCGGTTTCAAGGGTTTGAGATACTGAGCTTTGGCCACAGCCATACGCAATAAATCTTTTGCCTTTTCCGTGGCCGCTTCCGGTTCGTGCATATGCACCCAGGAATTCTGGTCGCGAATATTGGCCATCTCAAACAAATATTTGTTCAAACCGGCCTTCTCGCAGTTTTCCTGAAACAAACCTTCATGGGTGCGGGGCGAACAGGAGGCTACAACAACACGGGTTAAATCCTTTTCCTTGATAACTTCAGCCATCTTCACCGCTGTATCCTGCGAACAGGTAAACAGGTTATCCGCCGCGTAGACAACCGTGGGCAGGTTCGCGGCATAGTCACGAACTGCCGGCACATCAACAACACCGCCGATATTGATACCGCAATGGCAGACGAATACGCCTGTGCGCACTCCCGTGCCGCGCATATCCTTTTCTTCCGGATTGTCCACCGGGGTAATCATTGTGCCGCGACGGGACGCCAGCAATCCTTCCGCGCAGGCCGCAGCGGCAGAGGCTTCCATAACTGTCTCGGGAATATCTTTGGGACCGCCGAAAGCGCCGCAAACAAAAACTCCGGGACGCGAGGTCTGAACAGGATTTTCCAGAGACGTCTTGCAGAAACCATGCTCTTCAAGTTCAATACCCATATTGGCGGCCAGCTGCCTGGCTTCCTTCGGCGGCATAAGGCCAACCGACAGAACGACCATATCAAATTCTTCTTCGGTTAAGGTTCCATCCTGATTTACATATTTAATCAGCAAATTATTTGTTTGCTGTAGTTCTTTAATGACCGATGGCATTGAACGGATGTAACGAATGCCGT